>VOFG01000882.1_pt1 | contig 58000 bp, 96 predicted proteins | sample 5384171 | NCBI WGS metagenome assembly VOFG01 (sample SAMN12384726, study PRJNA508395) | human gut metagenome | isolation source: healthy gut F | host: Homo sapiens
CGATAGAACAATACGTTGTAGTTTTCTGTCTCGGCAGACCATACAAACCTTTATGTCCGGTCTTATCTTTCAACCAGTAAGACTCATAAGAACTTGCCTGGTACTCAGAAAGTACATCTTTATAATCCGAGAACTGGGTCAAATCCACAGTCGCGCCACGAAGTGCGTAGTTAACAGGCTCTGTCTGCGAAATACAAAGTGCTACATCCGGACCATTACCTGACATAACGGCTGGAAGCATCGCATTTACCGCACCGGCAGAGTTTGTAACTGTATTCGCTGACGCCGCAGCATCAATCAGTTTAACGTTTACTTTAATTTCTTTTCCATATGTTTCTTTTGAAGTCGGAGTAAACTGCTGGTCTACCATGTTCTTCAAAATATTACTCTGGTCACGTCCGGCAGTAATCCATACATCGATAACATCCGGATCATCCGAATCATACACATTACCAAGTGCAGAGGAATCGGAACGGAAAGAGTTAATAAACAATGTGCACTCATGTACAATTCGGTCAAAACTTCCTTCGTTTACTTCTTCAATTGAAGATTTGTCACCGGCAAGAACAATATAGTCAATATCCATCGCCGTTGCACTTAAGTTGTTAATTGATGTACCAAGAGAAGATACATTTCTCTTTGAAGTTCGACAACGTCTGAGGGATTTTATCGGACGGTCAACAAACTCTTCCATCTGTGCAGCCAGCGTCTGCGCTACGGCGATTTCACCACCACGTTCACCGGTATATGCAGTAACTTCATCAACTAAGTGATATAAGATTTTGGACTCATCGCCCATTGCCTTAATGATATCCGGATATACTTTTTCAATCTGGTAATCACGGAACTCATCCGGCTCTGTACCTGTCAATACAAGAATCTGACGATAGTACTGATTCATACGGTATACACTTTCAGACAACTGGGAGAGATACTCACCAAGCTCGCCAAGTGTAATTTTCAAACGAATTTTATGTTCTCCAGCAGTGGTGGAATTTGTATGCCTCGCCTTTATCATTCTGTAAGCAAAGCATTTCCCAAACATTGCTGTAAGTAAATTGCAGACCAGCTACCTCTTTAAAAGGAACTTCTCCGTCAATGTACAAAAGAACGGTTTGCGATATAACCACGGTTATATCCCTGACGTCCTTTAATACCGATTACATAATCGCCTTCTTTTTCTACTTTCGTAGTCCATTCCAGCCAGTCACCGGCAACTTTCCACTGTGTACCACCAATTACATTCAAAACCTGTTTGTCTGTATTGTGCTTGGTAACATTTCCTTTTTCATCCTCGTATTCGGTATCGCCCGATGTACGGTCATATGTAGCATATAAAGATGGTGATGAACGTCTGTCCGACTTTTCACCCTGAATCTTCTGAACGTAAGATTTGTCAACGTTATTTGTCTTTCCTTTGTTCTCTGCTGCGTACTCTGCATAGGTAGGAATCGTTTTCATATTACCTACCGTCAACTTACGCATAATCAAACGTTCGTTGACACCAGTTAAGCGAATCTTATTGACACCCTTCTTCAAATAGAAGTAATACGGATCCATCTCATATCCGGTTGGGTCTTCAAAATAGGAAGAAATCCATCCGCGTGTCGGATCCTCAATCTGGGAAGGACGAATCTCATTTCCCTGGTTATCCTTGGTTGGTTTACCATCATCCGTGTAGACACGTTCGAAGTCAATACCCTCGGCACCATTAAATGGAGTTTCGTATTTACCCGTTTTTTCATTGTAAAGTTCTACCTTGGTCTCAATTGCAATTCCTCGGTCGTCCTTGTCTCCTGTGGAAGGATAATACTCAAGGTTCAAGTTGTAATAACCCTCCTCTTCCACATTAACAGAATACACTGCGCTTTCTCCTTCCGGAATCAACACCGATTCTGATTTTTCATTCTCCGGACCAAGATCATTATGTACAGTGACGTTTTTGGTTGTCTCTTTCTTCACGAAACCGGCAACCGGAATATCATAGGAACCACTTGGTGTATTGGCATCCGTGCGCTTAGCCACATAATCACTGTACTGGCCTTCACGCTGATATTCGCTGCTCATAGTGTCAAAATCCACACCTGCGTACTTGTCGGAGTTGTCACTTACGGAAGAACCTTTTAACTTGAAAAAATAGTACAAAAGCGATAATCACCAGTACTACAATCAAGAATGTCCGTAAGCCTTTTTTCTTCATCAACTTTGACATAGCTGTCGCAATCTCCTTTCGTTGTTTCTCTTTTATGCATTCTGCCAGTGAAATAAGCCATGGGAGCAAAACACATAATGTTTTTTTGTATAATATGTATACAGTTTGTTATAAAGTATATCACCATTTTTGTAACATGTCCATAGTTTTTTGATAGATTTTTTTTATGTATTTTTGCTAAAAATGATTGTTTTTCCCTTGAAAAATGTTTTGTATTTACAGAGAGAATCCATATAGTAGAATGCAGGTATACATATTTCATAACTTGGAGGTTTTATGGACAACAAAAAAAAGGCATGAATCCAATACTTCCGGGCTTCTACCCGGATCCATCGATTTGCCGTGTAAACGATGATTATTATTTGGTAACTTCAACTTTTGCTTATTTCCCCGGTGTTCCAATCTTTCACAGCCGTGATTTAGTACACTGGAATCAGATTGGTAACATATTGGAAAGAAAAGAACAGCTTCCTTTAGTAAATGCAGAAACAAGTGAGGGTATCTTTGCACCGACACTGCGCTACCACGACGGAACCTTTTACATGATTACAACAAATGTAACACCAACGAATGATATCAATAATTTTATTGTCACTGCAACGGACCCTGCCGGTCCTTGGTCGGATCCATATCCTTTGGATTCTGCCGGCATTGACCCATCTCTCTTCTTTGATGATGATGGCAAATGCTACTACTGTGGTACACAGAACCGCAGAGAAAGGCTCCCGCTATTTCGGTGATAATGAAATTTATATTCAGGAATTAGATTTAAATACGATGAAACTTGTCGGCGAAAGTTACCCGGCATGGCATGGTGCTCTCCGCGGCGTAGAATGGTAGGAGGGACCACATATCTACAAGAAAGACGGCTATTACTATCTTTTTTTTTGATATCTGGAGGCCGGAACCGGACACAACCATGCAGTTTCGATTGCCCGCAGTAAAAGCCTGACAGAGCCTTTTACCGGTCATAAGGCAAATCCAATTTTCACACACCGTCATCTTGGCTACCACTATCCGATTGTAAATGTCGGACATCCGGATATCGTTGAGACCCAGAATGGTGAGTGGTGGATGGTATGCTTGGCTTCCCGTCCACGAGGCGGCTACTATAGGAATTTAGGACGTGAAACTTACTTAGTACCATTTATCTGGGAAGATGGATGGCCTGTAATCAATCCGGGAAAAGGTATTTTGGAAGATACTTTCCCAATGCCTAATCTTCCTGCTTATGAAGCGAAAGAAATTCCTGCAAAAGAAGATTTTGACACCGATACGCTTCCACTTCATTTTATGTATTTACGCAATCCGAAAGAGGAAAACTATTCTCTTACGAATCGTCCGGGATATTTAGAAATGAAACTGAATGCTGATACGTTATCCTCAAAAGGAACTCCTTCCTATGTGTGTCAGCGCCAGCTTAGTTTTGATTTTACAGCAGAAACAAAACTTTCGTTTTTCTCCTGCTGTAGAAAACGAGCAGGCAGGAATTGCCATTTACCAGAGCCAGTCATTTAACTACCAGCTCTTGGTAAAAAAAGGAGACGCCACTGTTCTCTCTCTTGTTAAGACAGAACGTGATGAGGTCACTGTCTTAAAAGAAGAAATACTGGATGCCTTTTATCCTGACCTCACACTTCGCATCACGGAAAATGAACAGGATTTAACCTTTGCTTATTCTGTCGATGGCAAATCTGAGAAAATACTTGCGGATAAAGTAGATGCAAGAATTCTGTCTACCGATGTAGCCGGTGGCTTTGTCGGAAACACCATCGGACTGTATGCAACCTCAAACGGTGAGGAAAGCAGCACCGTCTCAGCATTCGATTACTTCTTGTATGAGGATGATAACAAATAAGATAGTTACTATAAAAAAGTTACAAATCGACTCGAAACAAAAGATTCGCTTTCGCGAATAAAGTTTCTCGCTGATTTGTAACTTCTTTTTATTGAAAGCACCTTATTTTTAACGTCCCTCTAAGCGCAAGATTTCTTTCTTTAACCGCTTCATTATTTTTTTTCTCTAATCGTGAGATATAGCTTTGGGAGATGCCTAAGAGGTCTGCGACTTCTTTCTGTGTGAGTTCCTGTCCGAGTTTATCGTCGATTCCAAATCTAAGACGGATAATCGTTTGTTCTCGTTCAGATAATGTTTCCAATGCTTTACGCAGTAAACTTCTATCAACTTCTTTTTCAATGTCTTTGTAAATAATATCTTCACTTGTTCCCAAAATGTCCGAGAGCAGCAGTTCGTTTCCATCCCAGTCGACATTTAAAGGTTCATCAATGGATACCTCTAATTTCGTTTTATTATTTCTACGCAGATACATAAGAATTTCATTCTCAATACAGCGTGACGCATAGGTTGCAAGTTTGATGTTTTTCGTCGGGTTAAAGGTATTAATTGCCTTCATCAGACCAATTGTTCCAATCGAGATTAAATCCTCCACGCCGACACCTGTATTATCAAATTTTTCGCTATGTACACAACAAGGCGAAGGTTATGTTCTACCAGTGTATTCCTGGCTTTTTCGTTCTGCTCTCCCCCAGTTTCTCAATGCAGGCTGCCTCCTCTCCCGGCTCTAACGGTGGCGGCAGAATCTCTGCCCCTCCAATATAATGAATATCACCTCCTCGGTGAAAAAATACACTTTTCCAATCCTGAATCATCCGAAACTGAAACTGTCCCGGCATAGAAATCTTAAGCAGCATACTATGATTTCTCCTTTCCATTTTCATTATTCAACATATCGGGATGCAGTATCATCTCGTATTCTCCATCCACAGAAACACACTCTTCACAAACTGCCACCCACGCATCTTCCACAAACTGCCAGTCTCCCCTACATTCGATTTCCAATCGCTGTGCCCGGAAAGCACAAAGCATTCCCATCTTTTTTTCCTACGGAATGATAAGGAATCATCCGCATCAGGGGCGGATCCTTTCCCTTCCACAACTTTTCCAAAAAATTTTTACTGCCAAGCATAACCGGCTTTTGCTGATTGCATCGTAAAGTCCATTGCCGGTATCCAAAAGTGCCATTCCCTCGATTTTACTTCCCCGGTCATATATCCGCAGCCGGTAAAGATATGACACCCGTTCTTTTTTTTTTTTAGTTTTGGCATAAAATACCGCAAAAGAAAAAGTACAAAAAGCATAAGCCCTAACATCGATGCCCCAGTAAGCGGGTAATGAAAACTTTTTGTACTTGAAGCAAAAAGTCCTGCCAGTATAAAGGCACATGCATAATAAAGTAAAAGGTGCATCACCGTTCTTGCAGTCGTCATTTTACCAAAAGCAAGCCGGACAAGAAAAACACTAACAAAAAATAGGACAAAACAAGCAACAGGAGATTTCTGTGCACATGAAACAATACCAAAAGACACGCCATCACAGCTCCTAATACTGACGCAAGGATAAGGCGCCACAACCGAATGGTTTTTGCATCAATAAACTCTGTGTCAGAAAAACCACCAGATTCATCCCTGTGTTAATCAGAAAGAATACATCTAAGTATAACTTCACTCTCATTGGCATCTTCATCCCCTTTCCGTTTGTGTAGGCTCATTATAGACGATAGACTCTGCAAAGCTTGTCAAACGGTCCGCTCCCTTTTCCCATTATTGTCAGCCAAATCATTCTTTCATCTGACATCGTTAGACACAATCCAATCAAGACAGTAGAGTTTCTACATTTCTCACTATCATTGTTTGTCGAAAGTCTTGCATCTGCCGCAAAAATCTTTTACAATAAAAAAGCGGTTTTAACCGCTGGAATTTGAATAGGAAAGGAACTATCATTATGGCAGAAAAAAATCCCATTGTAACAATCGTGATGAATGACGGCGATGTTATGAAGCTTGAGCTTTATCCGGAAGTTGCAGAGAACACAGTAAACAATTTTATTTCTTTGGTAAACAAAGGATTTTATGACGGACTCACCTTTCACCGCATCATTAGTGGTTTTATGATTCAGGGCGGTGACCGGATGGAAACGGAACCGGCGGTCCCGGTTACAGCATCCCCGGAGAATTCTCTTTAAATGGCTATGACAACTCATTAAGCCATGACCCGGGTGTCATCTCCATGGCACGCTCCCAGCATCCGACTCCGCCGGAAGCCAGTTTTTATTATGCATAAGAAAGCCTCTCATCTTGATGGCTCTTATGCCGCTTTTGGTAAAATCATTGAGGGCATGGATGTTGTAGATAAATTAGCCGAAGTTGCTACTGACTGGAGTGATATGCCGCTCACACCGGTTATCATGGAAAAAGTAACAGTAGAAACTTTTGGAGAAGATTATCCGGAGCCAAAAACAGTTTAACAAAAAAAAAAGAAACTGCAGACTCATCCCCCTTTTAGGAAATGAATTGTGTACCGACCCCCAAATGTTAGACCAAAAATCTAACGATTGAGGTCGATATTTTTATGGCTAAATATAGTTTTGAATTTAAAAGGAAATAGTCGTTGCATATCTATCTGGTAAAGGAGGATTTGGTTCTTTGGCAAAGGATTATGGTATTCGAATAAAGCACAAATTTACAGATGGGTAAAAGCATATCAAAAATTAGGTGATGATGGACTGCGTAGAGCACGAAGTATAAATAATTACTCTTTCAAATATAAGATTTCTGTAGTAGAATTATATTTATCAAGTGATCTCATATCAGGAATTAGCACTTAAGGAAGGTATTAATAGTCCGGCACTTATTGGAAAGTGGGTGAATGCGTTTCAAATCGCAGGTCCTGATGCTTTGAGACCACGAATGAAGGGGCGTAAGAAAACATTGGACAATATAAAGAAAGGTGTCACTGACACAAGTGTCGAACACGTAAAAGAATTAGAAGATGAACTTTAAACTAAAAATCGAGAATGCTTTTTTAAAAGAACTGAGGAGACTGCGTTTAGAGGACGAGGCAAAATGAGAGAACGGCGCAAGTCATCAACAGTCTCCGAAGACAGTTCAAACTAAAAGACCTTCTCTCGTATACCGGTATGCCAAAGGCTACGTTTATGTATTGGCAAAAGAGACTTGACAGAGAAAATCCAGATAAGGAACTTGAAGAAAAATAGTGGAAATTCGAAAGGCTAACAAGGATTATGGATATCGTCGAATGGTTGGAGAACTTCGTAATCAAGGATATCTTGTGAATAAAAAGAAAGTTCAACGAATCATGCAAAAACTTGAATTACAGGTAACTTCGTTCACACGTAAGAGTAGAAAATACAGTTATTATAAAGGAAAAGTGGGAACTGTTGCTCCTAATAGAATTAACAGACGTTTCCATACACATATACCGCATCAAAAGGTAACAACTGATACAACCGAGTTTAAATACTATGAGATTGCTTCTAATGGACATATGACAATGCACAAACTTTATCTCGATCCTTTTATGGATATGTGCAATGGAGAAATACTCAGCTATAGCATGGATAAGTGCCCTTCTGCCAAGAATGTAATGAATGCTCTGGAACAAGCGATTGAGATAACTGCTGACTGCCCTTATCGCAGAACCTTTCATTCAGACCAAGGCTGGGCTTATCAGATGAAAGTATACTCCCATCGTCTTAAGGAAGAACGAATATTTCAAAGTATGTCTAGAAAAGGTAACTGCCACGACAATTCCGTAATGGAAAATTTTTTCGGTTTGCTAAAGCAAGAAATGTACTATGGTGTAGTTTATTATAGCTATGAGGAATTGAAATCAGCAATAGAGCGATATATAAAGTATTATAATGAGCAACGAATAAAAGAAAGACTTGATGGATGAGTCCTGTGCAATACAGGCTTAGCCTCTTGGTTGCATAAAAAACAGCGTAGCAGCCATCAAACTGCTACGCCTAAAAAGTCTAACATTTGGGGGTCACATCATTGCAGTTTCTTTTTTTATTTCACGATTTCTCCCATATAATAAAAGCCTTTGCTTTCTACTAATTTTACCGGTAAGATTTCTCCAATCAAGGAGGCATCGCCCGGAAAATGAACGACCGCATTATTGGATAAGCGTCCGGTTAAAAGTTCTTCGTTCTGTGTATTTATCTCTTCTACCAGACCCGGAACCGTCTCTCCCTCGATACTCTTTGTAATCTCTGAGGAAATCCCCTGCACTTCATGCAGCAATCTGTCAAACCGCTCTTTCACTACTTCTTCCGGCACTTGATTTTCCATTGCAGCCGCCGGCGTACCGGTGCGCTTTGAATGAATAAAGGTGTAGGCGCTGTCATAGCGAACTTTTCTTACTACATCTAATGTGTCTTCAAAATCTTCTTCTGTCTCTCCCGGAAATCCAACAATAATATCCGTCGTAAGCGATAGTTTTGGATTCTTTTCCCGAATCCGCTCCACCAAAGAAAGATAGGATTCTTTCGTGTACTTACGGTTCATTTTCTTTAAGATTTCCGTGCTTCCCGACTGCAATGGCAAATGCAGATGAGTGCATACTTTATCACATTCCGCCATCGCCTCAATCAGCTCATCCGACAAATCCTTCGGATGAGAAGTCATAAACCGGATTCTCTTAAGCCCTTCAATTTCATTTACCTGACGCAATAGATTAGCAAACGTAACCGGATTTTCCAAAGTCTTTCCATAAGAATTTACATTTTGTCCAAGTAACATTACCTCTACCACGCCATCAGCCACAAAGGCGCTTTGATTTCGGAAATAATATCCTCCGGCTCTCTGCTTCTCTCCCGCCCGCGCACATATGGCACAATGCAGTAACTGCAAAAGTTGTTACAGCCATACATGATATTGACACCGGTCTTAAAAGGATATTTACGTTTTCCCGGCAAATCTTCCACAATCTCTTTGGCTTCCTTCCACACATCCATCACCGGACGTGCCGACTGCACCTGTGTATACAGTAACTCTGCCAGTTTATAAATGTTATGTGTACCAAATACCAAATCGACAAACGAATAACTCTTGCGAATCCGTTCTACCTCATCGGCTTCCTGCATCATACATCCGCAGAGGGCAATCTTCATCGACGGATTTTTCTTTTTTTATGATTTTTCAAATAACCAAGCCGTCCATAGATTTTTAAATTAGCATTTTCGCGAACAGTACACGTATTGTATAAAACAAAATCCGCAACCGGTTCCTCTACTTCTTTGTATCCAATATACTCAAGAATTGCTGTCATCTTCTCCGAGTCCTTTGCATTCATCTGACAGCCTAGCGTCTGAATTGACATGGTAAGAGGATGTCCGATTCGCTCTTTCTCTTCCTCTGCCCACTGCCTGCACTTTTTCATAAACTAATACTGTCTCTCCGGTTCTGACTGTGGAGCCTCTCCTTCGATGGAAAGTGCCTCCAGACGTTCATAATCAAACATATTGTTCCTCCATTAGTTCTGTTTTTTACCAAACGTAACAGAAAATGTCTTTTCCTGATAGGATGAACCGGAAGCAATTTTTACAGTGACTTTACCCTGTGTTCCTGCCTCACACTTTGAAAGTTTTTCCTGCAACTGGGAAAGTGTTTTCACGGTCGTTCCATTTAATTTGGTAATAATATATCCTTTCTGCAATCCTGCTTTCTCTGCCGGTGAACCAGCTGAAACTTCTGAAATGTAAATTCCTGCGGAATTCCATATGCCTGCTCGTATTCGCTTGTCACATCACGGTACCGGTAATACCCAGATAAGCCTGATTGTTTGCTGCCACTTCTTTTTGATTCATTAACTCTTCTAAGATTGGCTCTGCAGTTGCCATCGGAATCGCAAATCCCATTCCCTCTACTTCCTCAGAAGCAAATTTTGAGGAATTGATAGCAATCACTTCGCCTTTGCTATTTACTAATGCACCGCCGCTGTTTCCCGGATTAATTGCTGCGTCTGTCTGAATCAATTTTACACTTGCGCTGTCTTCGGCGTCAATCTCACGGTCCTTTGCACTAATATAACCGACCGTAACGCTCGTTCCATAGCCAAGGGCATTGCCAATTGCAATTGCCTGTTCGCCGACTTTCGTCTTTTTACTGTCGCCAATCGTAGCAATTTTTATATTCTTCTTTGTCGAATCCGACAATTTACTCATATCCACTTCTACAACAGCTAAATCCGTTGATGAATCCGTTCCTTTTACAGTAGCACTCACTTTGCTCCCATCGTTAAAAATAATGGTAACTGAAGTGGCTCCTTTGACAACATGATTGTTTGTCGCAATGTACATTTTGTTATCTTTTGAGCAATGATAATACCGGATGCACTTCCGGTTCCTTCACTCGTCTGTGCGCCAAACGGCGTATTGGTTGTAGTCTGTGCCGTAACATCAATTGCCACAATCGACGGAAGCACCTGCTCCGAAATTGATGAAACATCCGATGTCGATGTACTTTGGTTTGTCGTCACCGTAGTCGTTGCCAGTTTCGCAGAGGCACTATCTTTCACCGTCTCATTCTGGCTGACTAACACATTCTTTCCAATCATTTCCGCTCCCTGAAAAGCGGTTCCAGCGGCTGTTCCAAATAACACAGCTGCTGCTAATATTTTAGCAAATTTTTTTCATATTCGCACACATCCTTTCGTCTTTGTTGCTCTTATCATAATATGAAAATGTGTGCGGTTTTTGTTCGCTTTTTGTATGAATTGTGTGGTCTTTTTTGACGAAAGTGTGTCTTTTATGCCTCAAAGTTGCCAAGCACACGCATAAAGGCAGATTCCTCTTTCACACCGCGAAGTGCATTCTGCACAGCCGCATCGTCTAAGTTTCCTCCACATCAACAAAGAAGCGGTATTCCCAGTTTCGTCCCGAATCGGACGCGACTCAATTTGTGTCATGTTCAAATCGTTATAAAGAAAATGGGACAAAATCCGGTACAGTGTACCACTCTGATGCGGTAGTTCAATGCACAGTGCGAGTTTATTGCTCTCTTTTGTGTAAACTTCTTTTGGTCCGATAATAATAAATCTCGTACAGTTGTTCTTCTCCTGCTGAATGGAATCGGCAACAATTTCAAGTCCATATTCTTTGGCTGCACGCCGGCTTGCAATCGCCGCCTGCGTCTTATCTTTATCCTGCGCCACCTTCTTGGCTGCTGCTGCCGTTGAACCATATTCCACACCTTCAAAGAGAGGATGTTCCTTCATAAATTTACGGCTCTGCAACAATCCCTGCGGATGGGAAAATACCGTCTGAATATCTTCTAACTTTGTACCGGGAAGTGCTAAAAGGCACTGGTCAATTTTCATCACGTATTCGCCGACAATGGCATTTTTATAATTCAACAATAAATCATAATTCGTGCTGATACCGCCCGTCGAAGAATTTTTCAATTGGCAGGACACCGTAATCTGCCTGTCCGTTTTCAACAGCTTCCATTACGCCCTGAAAGCTCTGACAGCTGATCCCCTGTACCGCCTCACCAAACACGTCTTCCATCGCCTGCTGTGTATGGGTGCCCGGCACGCCAAAATAATATACTTTTGCTTGTTCTTTATCAAACGCTTTTTCTGTTTTTTCAAAATCCGTGATATCATCCGTATGCGGCAGAACACCATACTGGTATTTTCGGCTGATGGACATAATCTGACTGAACAGCTCACGGACCGCACGCTCATTGAATTTACCATGAGATATTTTCGAAAGACTGTCTAACTTCTGTTCCTCGCGCTCTTTGTCAAATACCGCTTTTCCGGTCTCCATCTTATACTTGGCGACCTCATTGGCAACTTTCATGCGTTCTTCAAACAGTTTGACAATCTGACTGTCAATCTCATCAATCTGCTTTCTTGAAACTTGTAAATCAATCATTTGTGTTCCTCCAAATCCTCTAACAGCATACTGACACTCTTACCAAGCACCGGATGTTTTACATACGGAGCAATCTCAGAAAGCGGCTCTAAAACAAACTGTCTTTTATGCATTTCCGAATGTGGTATCGTAAGCGTCTCTGTGTGCATGACACAGTCTCCATACAAAAGAATATCCAAATCAATCGTTCTTGGTCCCCAGTGAATCTTTCTCTCACGGTTTCCCTTCTTCTCAATTTCATGACAGACAGAAAGTAATGCCTCCGGCGTCAAAAAGTGTCTCAAACCCAATTGCCGCGTTTAAAAATTTATCCTGATCCGTATAACCATATGGCTCCGTTTCGATAATTTCTGAAACCTTTATCTCACGGATTGTCTCTACTTTTTTAATTCTTCAATCGCCGCCTCTAAATAGGCCTTTTTGTCTCCCATATTGGAGCCAATCGACAAATATGCCGTTTCCCATCCGCGCGTAATGCTTACACTCACCGTATCCAGAGGAAGTAAAATCGGTGCCCATGGTTTCTTAATCTCTACTTCCACTTTTTTTACAAGGGGAAACTTTAGCAAAATCTTTTTTGCCAGCTGCTCCGCTGCTGCCTCAATCAGACGGTACGTTTCCTTTTCCATCTGCTCTTTAACAAGATAAGAAACTTCTGCATAATTTACCGAATCCGCCAAATTATCACTTTCCCCTGCTGCCCTCGTATCCGTATAAAGAGCAAGAGAAACCAAAAACTTCTGTCCAAGTACATTTTCCTCTTTCATGACACCATGGTGTCCATAGATTTCTAAATCGCGGATTTTAATTACATCCATGACTAGTTCTCCCTTCTGATGGCATCTGTCATGCGAAGGGCACGTACATTTTTCTGCACATCATGCACACGGAAGAACTCGCAGCCTTTCATCGCTCCGATTACACTTGTCGCAATCGTTCCCTCTTCGCGCTCATCAACCGGCAAATCCAATGTAAGTCCAATCACACTTTTTCTCGATGTACCAAGCAATACCGGATATCCCATCGCTCTAATTTCTTCCAAGCGGTTGATAATGGTCAAATTCTGCTCTCTTGTCTTTGCGAAACCAACACCCGGATCAAGCATGATTTTCTCTTTCTTTACTCCATACTTCTCAGCAAGAGAAAGAGAGATTTCCAAATCTTTTTTTACGTCATCCATAAAGTCGTTATATTCCATCGTCTCACGGTTGTGCATTAAGCGACACAGACATCATACTCAGCTGCCAGTTTGGCACAGCGCTCATCATAACGAAATCCCCAGATATCATTTAACAAATCTGCCCCGGCAGAAAGTGCCGCCTCAGCCACTGCACTTTTATAGGTGTCAATTGAAACCGGCACATCAAACCTTTTTTTCAATGCTTCAATGACCGGTACAACACGGCAGATTTCTTCTTCATCGCCAATCTGAACATGACCGGGTCTTGTCGATTCACCGCCGACATCTAAGATATCCGCTCCTTCTTCTACCATTTTATCTGCCTGCTTATGCACGCTCTATATCGTTATATTTTCCACCATCTGAAAAAGAGTCCGGTGTCACATTTAAAATGCCCATCACATAGGATTTCTCCCCCAAAGGGAACTCACGGTTTCCTATTTTCATCTTCTTTCATCCTCTCTATCCGGCAATCATCTGCATAAACATCTGTGCCAGGTTTTTATCTTTTTTCAAATTCTCCTTTAACGCATACGTCATTGTCTGTGTACCGGGCTTTTGCACCCCGCGCATCGTCATACACATATGCTCTGCCTCAATCATAACCATAACGCCTTTTGGCTGCAGCGACTGCATAACGGCATCTGCAATCTGCTCCGTCAGCTGTTCCTGTATTTGGGCACGTCTGGCAAATACTTCTACCGTTCTTGCCAACTTACTAAGTCCGACTACCTTACCATCCGGTATATACCCAATATGGACTTTGCCATAAAAAGGAAGAAAATGATGTTCACACACCGAATAAAATGTAATATCTTTTTCCACTACCATGTTTCCGGTATCCGCATGAAATGTACGTGACAAACGTTTTTCTGCATCCTGTTCATAGCCGCCAAATAACTGCTCACACATATTTGCAATCCGCTTTGGTGTCTCTGCTAACCCCTCTCGTACAATCTTCGCCAATGCCTTCCAAAATAACTGTACTGCCTTTTCTATTTTCTTATGATCCATAACCGGCACCTCTCAATCTCCTTGCCATTCACTCCATAACCTTTCCCATTGTACCACACGAAACCGTCTTTTAACAAGGGCAGCAGCCAATATTTTTACTTGTTCTCACAAAAAACAATATCTGCCATTTCACCGTCCACTGCCTTCACCAAATCATCCGGTGAAAGAAGAATCTGGGAACCAAGTCTTCCCCACTGACAATTACTGTATCCCATTCTCTCGCAGATTCATGAATAACGGTACGGTATTTCTTTTTCATGCCAATGGATGTACAGCCGCCCCTGATATAACCGGTAACTGCCTGAATGTCTTTAACGTGAACCATCGCAAGCGATTTTTCTCCTACAACATGTGCCGCCTTTTTAAATCGACCTCTTTGTCTACCGGCAGAACAAAGACATAATATTCTTTGCTTTTTCCCTGCATAACAAGCGTCTTAAACGACTGTTCATACGGCTGTCCCAATTGGTCCGCAATGTGCATGCCATCCACAAACTCATCGCACTCATATGTCTTTACCTCAAACGGTATTTTAAGTTTTTCCAAAATACGCATCGCATTCGTTTTTACTTCTTTTTTCTTTTTTTGCCATATTTTCCATCTCTTTTCTAATTTACTGCTTGTTCTTCCAGCGGAGCTCTCTAATAGGGATAATGAGCCAAACATCACAATGGCATCCCTGCTCTCACACTTTATAATTGCCTTTTTAAGCCTTTTTCCACAGAGTCTGCGGATTCTGCCGGCACATCCTTTTCTCTCTCCCATACCGCCTTTTAAATCGGCTGCAGGCAGACCTCTTGTACCCGGTGCAGGCACCGCCACGATATCGGTTAAGAGCGGACTCATAATCGAAACAATTTTTTCATATTCCTTATCACGAAAGACACCCATCACGCCATGTATCTTTCTGCCCTTTAATAACTCTTTTAATGAATCAGCTAATGCTCTTGCTCCGCTTTCGTTGTGAGCACCATCCACATAAATCAACGGGTCTGTACATACCCGCTCCAGCCGTCCGCGCCAGTACGCCTCTTTTACACCTACCATAATCCGCTCCGGCTCGAGTGGAAATTCTTCTTTGAGACTCCTGCAGACGCCAATTGCCAAACTGGCATTTTGCATCTGATAGATACCGGTCATTCCGGTGCGGTAATTTTCTCCACAGTAGGAAAAGACACAGCCATTTTCATCCATCGAAAGAAGGCTCATATCCTCTTCTGATACTTCTGTTAATTCCGCCTGTTTTTTTCGGCACACAGAAGCAATCACAGCTCCTGCTGCCGGTTCTGTCTGGAAACTGATGACCTTTCCTTTTTCTTTAATGATACCGGCTTTCTCTCCGGCAATTTCTGCAATTGTATCACCGAGCCACGCCATGTGGTCAAGACCAACCGGTGTAATAACCGAGGCAAGTACATGAGAAACCACATTTGTGGCATCCTCACGCCCCCATACCGGCCTCTAAAATAACCACCCGGCACCGCCATCTGCAAAACGCCAAAAGGAGACTGCCGTCTCCAATTCAAATGTGGTCGGATGCTGCCACCCATCTTTCACCATCGCCTCTGCTGCCTCAGCCACTTCGCCAATCAACTCCGTAAGCAAATCCTTATCAATGTAGTGGACACCATCCATATCTTCATACTGAATACATTCCTCATAACAAAATACCGTTTGCGATACATAACGTCCGGTCAGATAGCCGTTTACTCCAAAAATACTGCTTAAATACGCCGCCGTAGAACCTTTTCCATTGGTTCCTGCAATGTGGATAATCTTTAAGTCATCCTGCGGATTCTCCAAACGCCTGCATAATTCCCGCATGCAGGAAAGTCCCGGACGTATACCGGCTTTTGACGCCTCTTTAATATACTGTCTCGCCTCATCATAAGTCATCTTCATCGTATTCTCATCCTTTGTCTTATTTAAATCTCATCTGACCTTTCTGCTTGTCAATAGTACCGTCTGCCACCGCATTATAAACACCTTTTTTCACCGGATGCTTTTCCTGCCATGCGGCTCTGGCAGAGATTACAGTATTTGCCACTTCGGATTGGCACACCACAGGATAAGCAGAAGGCAACCTTATTCGTTGCATCCTCCACGACTTCCACTCGCCCGTCCCGCAGAAATTCCTGTATTTTATGCCGGCTCACACCGGTCTCTCTCGAAATCGTAATTGCATTGCTCGGACCATATGTGTTAATAAAACGTTTCACCTTTCCAAAATCTGTGAGGTACTCGTCCCCACAGGATTCGCAGACGTAACAGCCACCGCCTTTATACATCATATGTCCGGAACATTTATCGCAAACGGTGACTGTTTCTTTCGCGAAAACATTTTTTCTCTCTTTCATACCAATCATCCTCTCCTAATGCTATATTTCCCTTTTGTATTTGATTACTAATACTATATCATAACTAACCCTTTTCGGCAAAGAAAAACTGCGAATTGAAAACAATCTCTTTTTCCAACTCGCAGTTTATAAAATATCTGTGCCTTTATTTTACGGTTCCTGTGGCTCTTCCTCTTTCGAGAACATCCAAGTATCCACTAAAATGCCCTTTACACTAAACTTAAAGAAAACTTTATGCTTTCCTGTTACGGTTTTAGTAAGTTTGGTCTTAAAATACTGATAATCCTTATCCGCATTTACTGTGATTTCACCAACTTTTTTGTTACTTGCAATTTTGTCAATATAAACAGAGATTGTTCCCTCTGCTACATCATTTGTTGCACCGGCAATGCTCATCATTACTGATTTTGCACCATCACTGCCAAAATCAACACCTTCTAATCCAACATAATCACCTTTGTCAATGGAAGAAAGAACACGATTATTTCTTCCATCATTTTTCTCAGGTCCAACAATCGTTGAAGTTCCATCTGACCATGCAAAAGTCTCTGCTTCCACTACATCATATGGGCTAAAACTTCCAACTTGAGACACTCCCTCATTTGTCATAGAAGAAGTCAAATCACCATTTTCATCCATTGTTACCAAATCCACACCAGTGGTACGATACCCTGTGTAATTCCCAAATCGGCTGCCAGCTTCTGTGAATGATAGAACATATAAATTTTATCTCCTACTTGAAGCATGCAGTGGTGATTATTATTTTTATCATTACTTGGCAAACCGGTAAAATAAGATGTTGGGTTTTTCAAAACAACCTTTGCCTCGGACCATGGTCCCATCGGTGAATCCGAAACCATGTAAGCAATATTCGCTACACCGAGTTCATTTGTCGTCGGCCGTTTCTTGGCACCATCCCAGTTTGTACAATAGCTATAATAATATTTACCGTTAAATTTATTAATTCCGGAATCCTCAAATGGTGCCGGTGCATCGATAACAACTGGATCCTCCTTAAGGCTTATCATGTCATCACCCAGTTTTACAACACGGATGCAGTTTGGATGCTCACGGTCTTCAGCTTCACCAATTCCACCAAAATACAGATATCCTTGTCCATCATCATCTACCAATACAGCCGGATCAAACAACCATGGTACTTCGCTTCCTCCACAGTTTGGTGTATTTCTACTGATCAGCTGCTTACCAATCGGGTCATGCCATGGTCCTGTCGGACTGTCTCCTTCTAACACGCCAATACCGCTTCCATTATCTGCAAAGTAAATAAAGAATTTATCTTTGCCATCAATGTTTTTATAGCATACCGCAGGTGCCCAGCTATTCTTTGACCAAGTTGCCGGACCTTTCTTTCCTGCCACCTGAATAATACCCTCATCACGCCAGTTTACCATATCAGCAGAAGAATAACAGTTTAACGTATTGATATTGGAATAATTGTTATTTGGAATCTTGCCATCTTCACCAATTCTCATGGACTGGCTGTCATTGGTACCATATACATAAACGCGTCCATTATATTCAATTGCATACGGATCCGCCATAAATCGCTGCGCCGCAATCGGGTTATTATTTCCTACTTCTTTTAACGCTTCAGTCAAGCCGTCTGTGTTTACATTTTCCAAGTTTTCTGCTCTAATTTAAATGAAATAGATTTAATATTAAAAGTAACTTCGTCTTTATCTTTTGTTCCAAGGAATAACCAATCTGCTTTTCCGGACGGATTTTGTTCTGTCAAATCAATCGTAATACTATCCTTGAATGCAATCGGATATACCCAACTATCCAAACTCTCATGGTCGATGAAGTACTCGCCATCTTTATTTCCAAAGCTCAAACGAAAACCTGCTGATGCACTTCCTTCAATCGTAATGCTTTTAACTTTATTAAGGTTTAATGGCCTTTCAAATGCAATCGCATAATATTTCCATCCGGCATCTACCGTTACACTGCCATCTTCATTTAATGTATAATTTGCACGTGTATCTGCATCCGTTGGTTTCACTTGTTCGCCCTCCATTTTCAAAATATTCGGATCCGGCTTTGGCATCGGTACACTTGTTGGTGTAGCCGTCGGTTTCAAAAAGGTGTAGCCGTTGGCGCAGCATTTGTCGCCTGCGACGGCGACGGTACTGCCGTATTTGGTTTTGTCTGTGGCTTTGAAGGTGTAACAGCTTTCACTGCCTTAACCGTCACTTTCACCTTTCCAATTACTTTTGTCTTTTTCTTCTTTTTCTCTTTTACCGTAATTACCGCATTACCCTTTTTCTTTGCTGTTACAACACCGGATTTACTAACCGAAGCAACTGCTTTTTACTACTCTTAAACGTGTACTTTGCTTTCTTTACTTTTCCGGAAATTGCAATTTTCTTTTTTCTTTCCTACTTTTAATGATATTTTCTTTGTTTTGAGTTTTGCCTTTTTGCCGCCTTTGCTACATTGCTGTCAGGAAATGATATTCCTGTACAAACAAGAGCAAGTGCTGTTGCAAGCGAAAGAACTCTTTTTTTTTTTCTGTAACATAAAAATACCTCCTCCTTTTTAATCTACTTAAATTGTAGCAAATAGAAGGAGATATTTCCATGATATGTCATGCACTATTTTTGATATTTCCGGCACTTTTTATTTAATCACACGAACGCGGATAACACCGTCAAGTGCCTCTAATTCCTTTACTACTTCATCGGTTGAATCAGAGCAGATATCAAGTATTGTATACGCAAAGTTTCCACGGCTCTTATTTACCATGTTTTCGATATTGACACCATCTTTGGAGAACAATGTCGTAAACTGGCTCAACATATTCGGTACATTCTTATGCGCAATCGTGATACGTCCTGCTGTCTGGCATACACCGGCGTCGCAGTTTGGATAGTTCACAGAATTTTTGATGTTACCATTTTCCATAAAATCACGAATTTCACTGACTGCCATTTTCGCACAGTTGTCCTCAGACTCCTGTGTGGAAGCACCAAGATGAGGTGTTACGGTTGTATTTGGCAGCTTTACTGTTGTCGGATTTGGGAAATCAACAACGTATTTTGCTACTTTACCGGACTCCAGTGCCACTTTGATGTCGTCTTCGTTCACCAGTGTATCACGGGAGAAGTTAAGAAGAACAACACCGTCTTTCATCTTGTCAAATGCCTCTTTGTTAAACATTCCTTGGTGGAATCCAAAAAGCGGAACATGTACGGTAAGGTAATCACACATCTCATACAATTCCTCATTTGTTTTTACCATCGTTACATCGCGGGACATGTTAAGTGCATGCTCAACGGACAAATAAGGGTCACATCCGTAAACATCCATACCGAGACGGTTTGCCGCATTGGCAACTAATACACCAATTGCACCAAGACCGATAATACCCAATTTCTTTGCCTTTAATTTCTGTTCCGGCGAATGCTTTCTTTGCTTTTCTCCGGATTTTGCAATATTCTCATCGTCTTTGTTATCCTGACACCATTTGATACCACCTGTGATATCACGGGCAGCCAATAAAAGGAAGCAATCACTAACTCTTTTACACCATTTGCATTTGCACCTGGTGTATTAAAAACAACAATACCTTTTTTTGCGCAGGAATCAAGCGGAATGTTATTCACACCGGCACCTGCACGGGCTACAGCCAACAGAGATTCCGGCAAATCCATGTCGTGCATACCGGCACTGCGAACCAAAATGGCTTCTGCTTCATTTGTATTTTCCGTAATCTCTGTAGTTATCTCCCCAACATATCAGACCGCAAGCTGCAATGCGGATTTAAGCAGTTTACTTTGATACTCATTACGCATTTTCCTCCTCGAACTTCTTCATAAACTCAACCAACTTCTCTACGCCCTCTTTTGGCATTGCATTGTAAATGCTGGCTCTCATTCCACCTACGGTACGATGACCTTTCAAGTTTTCAAATCCAGCCGCTTTTGCTTCTGCAACAAATTTCGCATCCAAATCTTTATCTCCTGTTACAAACGGAACATTCATCAAAGAACGGTCTTCTTTGCGTACGGTTCCTTTGAACAGTTTGGAAGAATCTAAGAAATCATACAAAACTTTTGCTTTTCGATGTTTCTCTTCTGCATCTCTTTCAAGCCGCCCATTTTCTTGAGCCACTTAAATACCTTACCGCAAATGTAAATACCATATGCTGGTGGTGTGTTATACAGAGACTGTGCATCTGCATGAATCTTATACTGAAGCATCGTAGGAACTTTCTCATCCACTTCATCCGGAATCAAATCCTCACGGATAATTACAATAACAACACCTGCAGGTCCGATGTTCTTCTGAACACCACCGTAGATAACGCCGTATTTGCTGACATCTACAGGTTCTGACAAAAAGCAGGAAGATACATCTGCTACCAATGTCTTTCCTTTGGTATTTGGCAGTGTTTTATATTTTGTACCATAAATGGTATTGTTCTCACAAATATAAACATAATCTGCATCCTCATCAATCGGAAGGTCGGAACAATCCGGAATATAGGAAAATGTCTCATCCTCAGAAGAAGCAATTTTAACTGCTTTTCCATATTTGCAAGCCTCATTATAAGCTTTCTTTGCCCACTGACCGGTAACAATATAGTCAGCAACTCTGTTTTTCATCAGATTCATCGGAATCATGGCAAACTGCTGGGAAGCGCCGCCCTGAAGGAACAATACTTTGTAATTGTCCGGAATTTCCATCAAATCTCTCAAATCCTGCTCAGCATCTTTGATAATTTTATCATATGCTGCGGAACGATGGCTCATCTCCATAACGGACATTCCTGTTCCCTGATAATCAAGCATCTCATCTGCTGCCTCTTTTAATACCTCTTCCGGCAATACGGCCGGTCCTGCTGAAAAAGTTATACACTCTAGCCACTGTTATATCCTCCTTACATAACTGTTAATTAATTCTGAATACGATTCTCCTGGTCTTTCTCATCAAAAGAATCTTCAATCGCTGCTCCCGGAGCAACCATTGGCCATACCTTGTCATCCTGGTTGATTACGACTTCAATCACAACCGGTACCTCTGCTGACAATGCAGTCTTAATCGCATCGTCAATCTCCTCTTTTTTTCGTTACACGGATTGCTTTTGCGCCCATTGCTTCTGATACTTTGCAATAGTCTACTTTATCTTCCAAAATGGTCTGAGAATATCTCTTACCATAAAACAAGGTCTGCCACTGTCTTACCATGCCAAGTGCATGGTTATTAAATACTACTTCAATAATCGGAATATTATATCTTGTTGCTGTCGCAATCTCATTCATGTTCATGCGGAAACATCCGTCTCCTGCGATGTTAATAACCGGTGTGTCAGGCACTCCGACTTTCGCACCGATACAGGCACCAAGACCATATCCCATCGTACCCATTCCGCCGGACGTAATAAAATGTCTCGGAGAGCGGTATTTATAATACTGTGCCGCCCACATCTGGTGTGGCGACATCAGTCGTAATAATCGCTTCGTTATCGGTAAGTTCACTGATTCGCTCAATCACATAAGGTCCTGTAAGAGCATCCGTGTGATAAGAAAGCGGCAAAGCTTCTTTTCTCGCCATAACCTTATCAACCCAAGCCTTATGATAGTGCTGCTCCAATTTGCGGTTTAAGATTTCCAAAACTGCCTTTAAATCACCGATAATGGAATAATCCACCGGAATATTTTTATTAATTTCAGCCGGATCAATATCAATATGAACAATTTCTGCACGGTTTGCAAATTTCTTTGCATTTCCCGTAACACGGTCTGAAAATCTGGCACCTAATACAATCAATAAGTCACATTCAGTTACACTTAAGTTTGCTGTCTTTGTACCATGCATACCAAGCATTCCTGTATAATATGGGTCTGTGCCGTCAAATGCACCTTTTCCCATCAAAGTATCCGTTACCGGAGCGTCTACCTTATAGACAAATTCTTTTAATTCTTTCTCTGCGCCGGAAATTACGGCACCACCGCCGACAAAAATCATTGGTCTCTGCGATTTTTTATTGCATTGACTACGCTTTCGATATCTTTTTCATCAATCGTGTCAACCTGTCTCTGAATCAATTCCGGTGTCTGCGGTGTAAAATCGGTCACTGCAGCCGTTACATCCTTTGTTACATCCACCAAAACAGGACCCGGACGACCGGTCTGTGCAATCTTAAAGGCACGGCGCATAACCGCAGCCAAATCCTTTACATCTTTTACAATAAAACTGTATTTTGTAATCGGTGTTGTGATGCCGGCAATATCAACTTCCTGGAAGGAATCTTTTCCAAGCATCGGAAGTGTAACATTACAGGTAATCGCAACCATCGGTACAGAATCCATATATGCCGTTGCAATACCGGTAACTAAGTTCGTTGCTCCCGGTCCGCTCGTTGCCATACACACCAACTTTTCCTGTTGCTCTGGCATAACCGTCTGCCGCATGGGAAGCTCCCTGCTCATGAGAGGTAAGCACGTGACGGATTCTATCCTGATAACGATATAATTCATCGTACACGTTTAAAATAGAACCTCCCGGATAACCAAAGATGGTATCTACGCCCTGCTCAAGCAGACATTCAATCATAATCTGTGACCCATTTATTTGCATACCTTGCACCTCTTTCTTTTCGTCTGTTTCCCTATTCTCACACGCATCGTATTATTTCAAAATCGCTCCTGTGCTGCCACTTGTTACCATATTGGCATAACGACGAGTAACCGCTTGTCACTTTCGGCTCTCTTGGCTGCCAGTTTTTGCGTCTCTTCTCCATCTCTTCATCTGAAACATCTACCATCAAAGTATTTTCCGGAATGTTAATCTTAATGATGTCTCCTTCTTCTACAAGAGCAATCGGACCACCAACCGCTGCTTCCGGTGAAACATGTCCAATCGAAGCACCACGGGAAGCTCCCGAGAAACGTCCATCCGTAATCAAAGCAACGGAAGAGCCAAGTCCCATACCGGCAATTGCGGAAGTTGGATTGAGCATCTTCTCTCATACCCGGACCACCCTTTGGTCCCTCATAGCGGATAACAACAACATCGCCTGCAACAATTTTACCGCCCTTGATAGCAGCAATTGCATCTTCCTCGCAGTCAAAGACACGCGCCGGACCTTCATGAACCATCATTTCCGGTACTACGGCAGAACGTTTTACAACGCCGGAATCCGGTGCCAAGTTACCTTTCAAAACGGCGATGCCACCAGTTTCACTGTATGGATTATCAATTGGACGAATCACTTCCGGATTACGGTTTACTACATGTTCAATGTTCTCACCTACCGTCTTTCCGGTCACAGTCATAAGGTCCGTATAAAGAAGTCCCTTCTTATTCAGTTCATTCATTACCGCATAAACACCGCCAGCCTCATTCAACTGTTCCATATAGGTGTGCCCTGCCGGTGCCAGATGACAAAGGTTAGGTGTCTTTGCACTAATTTCATTGGCAATATCAAGATTCAGTTTTACGCCTGCTTCATGAGCAATTGCCGGCAGATGAAGCATCGTATTGGTCGAACATCCAAGTGCCATATCAACTGTCATCGCATTTAAAAATGCTTTCTCACACATAATGTCACGTGGACGGATATTTTTCTTATACATTTCCATAACCTGCATACCGGCATGTTTTGCCAGTTTGATTCGGTCGGAATATACAGCCGGAATTGTACCATTGCCCTGAAGTCCCATACCAATTGCCTCTGTCAGACAGTTCATGGAGTTTGCTGTATACATACCGGAGCAGGAACCACAGGTCGGGCAGGCATGGCTGACATAATCATCCACCTGCTCTTCGGTCATTTTGCCTGCCGCATGAGCACCAACTGCCTCAAACATACTTGAAAGAGAAGTTCTCTGTCCCTGCACATGTGCCGGCTAACATTGGACCACCGCTGACAAATACGGTTGGAATATTCACACGTGCCGCAGCCATCAAAAGACCCGGTACGTTTTTATCACAGTTTGGCACCATTACCATCGCATCAAAAGCATGTGCAAGTGCCATACACTCGGTTGAATCCGCAATCAAGTCACGGGTTACCAAAGAATATTTCATTCCCACATGTCCCATCGCAATACCATCACAAACGGCAATTGCCGGGAATACAATTGGTGTACCACCTGCCATAGCGACACCAAGTTTTGCTGCCTCTACAATTTTGTCCAGATTCATATGACCCGGAACAATTTCATTATAAGAGCTGACAATAGCTACAAGCGGCTTTTCCAGCTCTTCTTTTGTCAAACCAAGCGCATTAAACAAAGAACGCTGTGGTGCTGTCTGCATTCCTTTTTACTGAATCACTTTTCATCTTGTCGTCCTCCTATTCAATCTCTGCTGCAATGGCATCGCCCATTTCTTTTGTACCAAGCAGAGTCTTACCTTCATCCATAATATCAATCGTACGCATTCCTTTTTTGAGTACAGTCTTGACGGCATTTTCAACCGCATCTGCTTCTTTGGAAAGTCCAAAGGAATAACGTAGTAACATAGCTGCCGATAAAATCGTCGCAATCGGATTTGCCTTATTTTGTCCTGCGATATCTGGAGCTGATCCGTGGCTTGGCTCATACATACCAAAGGTTCCCTCACCTAAACTTGCAGAAGAAAGCATTCCTAAAGAACCGGTTACCATACTTGCCTCATCTGACAAAATATCGCCAAACATATTCTCTGTCAAAATGACATCAAACTGTTTCGGATCCCTTACAATCTGCATTGCACAGTTGTCAACCAGCATATTTGTCAATGTCACTTCCGGATAATCCTTGCTGACTTCCTCGACGACTTTGCTCCAAAGTCTGGAAGAATCCAATACGTTTGCTTTATCAACACTGCAGACTTTTTTATTTCTTCTTCATCGCAATCTCAAACGCCTGAATGGCAATTCTGCGAATCTCATTTTCATCATATTTTAAAGTGTCCACTGCGGTGCGCACGCCATCAATTTCTTTGGTATAGCGTTCACCGAAGTAAAGACCACCCGTCAACTCACGGGCAAAGATAAAATCAAAACCACCTTCTACAATTTCTTCCTTCAACGGACAAGCGCCGCTCAATTCTTCAAACAGAATTGCCGGACGAAGGTTACAGAATAAGCCAAGTCCCTTACGAATTTTCAAAAGACCTGCTTCCGGTCTTTTTTCCGGTGGCAATTCATACCAGCTGTCCACTCCGACTCGTCCACCGACCGCACCAAGCAAAATCGAATCACTTTTTCTTGCACGCTCTAAGGTTTCATCTGTCAAAGGCTCGCCGTATGCGTCAATGGAACAGCCGCCCATCAACAATTCTTCGTATTCAAATGTGTGCCCATATGTATCTGCCACTTTATTCAATACCTTTTTAGCTTCTGCCACAATTTTCAGGTCCGATTCGGTCTCCGGGAATCACTGCAATATGGTAGTTCATTCTCTCTCTCATCTCCATTTCGTTTCATAAAAGGGTAAACTTCCCTCATAATCTCCTAGTATAAAGCAAGGTGGGGCTTTATGTCAAGTAAACACGATATGGAAATGTTTTAATTGTTGCTTTATTAGAAAAAAATCAGACCGGTGTTCAACGTCCATCAGGTTGAAACCCGGTCTGATTTTTTCTAACAAAAAACTTCAATAACATTACCACTATCTTATCCACAGTTAAAAACTCTAATAATAAGTATTAAAAATTGATTCCAAGCAAATCAATCAAAATTCCTCCAACGACACCTGCCACATATAAATAACACAAAATGCCAACGTTTTGTTTTACATGTTTACGGTTCATGCGGCACAAAACAAGTGCTCCGACACCGGCATTGGTAAATAATCCTGCCATCATCGGACCGGCGCTAATGACTTTCTGTAAATAGAGCTGAGTAATGACTACGGACGACGCACAGTTTGGAACCATGCCAATTGCCCCCGCCAAAATCTCGCCGAGAACCGGACGGTCCATAAGAAATCCGGCTAAAGCCTCTTCACCCACACCATCAATAACAGCTTCCAGAACAAGTGTTACCAAAACAACAAAAAAATGGTAATGTGAATTGTGTGACGCAGCGCCGAGAAAAAAATCCCCTCATCATCACATTTACAGTGTTCACTCTCACACATTGTATGGATGTTCCGGTATCTCATTTTTTCTGCCCCAGATACTGTGATACAAAAAGTCCAAAAGGAAGCCAAAAAGGATTCCCATTACCATTTTAACCGCCAAAATCTTAATGATTGTCCATGCAGGTACTGCCTCAGAAATAAAAATCGGAAGCATTTCGTCAGAAGTAGACAAAAGACAGCCACCAAAGCGCCCGCCGTAATCAAACCACCGGAATACAGATTTGATGCTGCTGCCGAAAAAGCCACACTGTGGCACAATACCTAAAATTCCGCCAAATACCGGTCCTGCTTTTCCGGCACGCAAAATCGCCGCCTGTGTATGACTTCCGGTGCGGTGTTCGAGCCACTCCATTAAAATATAGGTAAGAAAAAGAAGACGGGATAAGTTTTAATGTATCCACTCCTGCTTCCATGAAAATATCAAGAAACTCATTCATCGTATTAATTCCTTTCTTTTCGTAGAACTAATTCATTTTAGTTCACGACCTGATTTTTCCCTTTTCCTTCCCCTGATTCAAACGCGAATCTGCAAGTGCAATCCGCTCTTTCATTGTCTGTTTTTCATCGCAGTATACAAATCCAAACGTTGCCGTAACTGACACACGCTGACGCTGGTAAGTAAGTACATAGTCCGCAATTTCTTTGCGAATTTTTTCCGTTAAGCGGTACCCGCTTTTTTTTATCCATCTTCAGAAGCAGTAACACTTCATCACCGCCCCAGCGGCACACTTCACCACGGTTTCTCACTGCCTGGCGGATTAGATAAGAAAGATTAATCAAAAGCTCATCTCCGCAGGAATGACCGTACGTACGGTTTGTCTGTTTGAAATTATCCAAATCCATCTGCACCACACAGTAATCTTTTTCATAACACTCGTATTCCTCAAATATTTCATCCATATTCTGGCGATTTCTCATATTTGTGAGTGCATCGTAATGAACCATAAAATCAAGTTCATCATTCCGCTCCTCTAACACATTTGTCGCACTGCGTATTGCAACAACAAAGTATGCAGAATAAGCCATTAGAAAAATGGTACAGATAGCTACATTAATTGCAAAATAACAAGCATCTCATGGTTTGACATACCCGGTAATTTATTAATTTCTCCGGCTGACGATGCCGAGTGAACAATCACAAGCAAATCAAAAAAATACCAAGCACACTTGACGTGACCACACCGATTCGGCTCTTCATATGAATACACGCAATGTAGTAAATAACCGGAATAAGCATAAAGCCGTATAAAGAAAAGCCATATCCCCAGCCTAAGCACAGGTTACACAAAAGTACATGTACAAGCACTTCGGCAAATGGTACTAACATCCATCTCTCCATATGCTTCACACGAGAAACCAAAAAGCAACAATAAATAGATCACAACACTTGCAATATTAAACACGTATAAAATTGTTACACCAATACAATAAAAAGAAAATACACAATGCCGTATGCATACACAAACTCAGTGCTAACATTAAAGCAAAAAAAATGAACACTTTGTTTTTGTTCTGTTTCCCCATTTAACATAGCAAAACCTCCCTTTTCCTTGATTTCCTAAGAAATCAGTAAACTACCAACACAATACCTCATTTCCTTCCTCTGTCACAAGCACCATAATTTCCCACTGTGCCGATGGCATATGATCTTTTGTATAAACTTCCCAGCCATTTTGTGAATCGGTTATAATATCTTCTTTTCCCATATTTACCATAGGCTCAATCGTAAATATCATACCAGGCACTAACAGCATCTCTTCGCCTCGTTTGGAATGATAACCAACCCATGGCTCCTCATGGAACTCAAGTCCGACACCGTGACCGCCAATTTCACGAACCACCGTGTAGCCGTTTGCCGCTGCATGATCATGCACCGCCTGACCCATATCACCAAGGAATCCCCATGGCTTGACCTGTTCTAATCCTTTCTTCACACACTCTCTTGTTACCTGTACAAGACGTTTTTTCTCCGGTGACACCTCACCGATGCAAAACATACGGGAAGAGTCTGAAAAATATCCATTTAAGATTGTCGAACAGTCGACATTCACAATATCACCGGATTTTAATATAACATCTTCCGATGGAAATCCATGGCATACCTGATCATTTACCGAGGTGCAGACACTATACGGAAATCCTTCATAATCTAAAGGTGCCGGGATTCCGCCTCTTTTTGGTTGTCATATCATACACAATTTGATCAATTTCTTTGGTATTCATTCCCTCATAAATATGTTCTTCCAGATAATCCAAAATAGCAATGTTAATTTTACAGCTTTCTTTTATTTGTTCAATCTGAGCCGGTGTTTTGATGATGTGGTGAGGCGGCACAATGTGACCTTGCTCACGATAAGATTCAATCTTTGCATCAAAACCGGCGTGACAGACCTTATATTTGCGTCCGCTGCCACACCAGCATGGCTCATTACGTCCAATTTGTTTTGACATTTTTGTCACACTTTCTATTGATTATAATGCTTTTTTTTATGGCAGCAAGTAACTCATCATACTCTTCAAAAGCAGGAAGTTCCGGATGGTCCTTCTTAATCTGCTCAGTACTCTTAAATAAGAAACCTGCCTTACTTGCCTGAATCATTCCCAAATCATTATAGCTGTCACCGCTGGCAATCGTTTCATAACCAATCGACTGCAGTGCTTTCACTGTTGTATATTTGGAATTTTCAATTCGCATCTTAAATCCGGTAATCTCACCGTTTTCTGCCACTTCCAGAGAATTGCAGAAAATGGTAGTACTATCCCAGTTTTTTCCATAAGCGGAGCCGCAAACTGAGTAAATGTATCACTGATGATAATAACCTGTGTCGTTTTGCGCAGTTCATCCAGAAATTCTTTTGCTCCCGGAATCGGGTCAATCGTAGCAATCGTTTCCTGAATTTCTTTCAGTCCAAGTCCATGCTCTTTCAAAATACCAAGACGCCAATTCATCAGTTTATCATAATCCGGTTCGTCTCTCGTCGTTCTTTTTAACTCCGGGATTCCACTTGCTTTTGCAAAAGCAATCCAAATTTCAGGTACCAGTACGCCCTCTAAGTCCAAACATACAATATTCATTATTCATCCTCCATCTGTATTTATAATTTCACTACTCTACGGATACAAAGTAGTAATAAATCGGCTGTCCGCCATACTGAATCTCGACTTCCATCTCGTCATCAATCCCCTCAATGGCTTTTTGCGATTTTTTCTGCATCTTCTTTGGTTCCCTCTTCACCATAATAAATGGTAATGAGTTCCGATTCTTCATCCATCATCTTTTTTAATAAATCAATTGTCGTATCCACTACATCGGTGCCAACTATCTCAATCGTCTTATCGCTCAATCCCATGATATTGCCGGCTTTAATTTCCTTCCGTCAATTACAGTATCTCTTACCGCATAAGTGACCTGTCCGGATTTCACCTCGGATAGTGCTTCTGTCATCGCCTCTTCATTCTGCTCCGGTGTAAATCCTTCCACAAAGTTAATCATTGCTGCAATTCCCTGCGGAATATTTTTCGTTGGAATTACGTGAACCGCCTTATCCTTTGTCAAATCCTTTGCCTGCTGTGCCGCCAAAATAATATTACCGTTATTTGGCAGAATATAGATGTTTTTCGCAGGAATTTTCTCAATCGCACCAAGAATATCCTCAGTACTCGGATTCATCGTCTGACCGCCTTCAATCACTTCATCCACACCAAGTTCATGGAACAAATCCGTAAGTCCATCTCCGACCGAAACACTGATAAAACCATTTTCTTTAAATTCCACTTTCTTTTCTTCTTGTTTCTGCTGTTTTGCCATCTCGCTGGCATTTTTGATGACACGCTCGTGATGTTCTTCGCGCATATTATCAATTTTCATGCGTGTCAGAGAACCATAGGTAAGCGCTTTCTGAATCGCAAGACCCGGGTCGTTTGTGTGCACATGAATTTTAACAATTTCCTCATCGGCAACACAGACAATCGAATCACCAATGGATTCCAAAAATGCCTTAAATTCCATTTCTTCTTTCCTTCCAAATGGCTTTTCAAGCATAATGATAAACTCGGTGCAGTAGCCAAATTTAATATCCGCCTCAGCAACAACGCCGGCATCTGCTCCCATGCTTGGTTTCTTAACAGGAGTGGCAGCCGGTTCCACATCGATTTTCACTTCCTTGCCAATCAACGCGGTATATGCACCTTCCAACACGGTAACAAGACCCTCTCCACCGGAATCCACAACACCGGCCTCTTTTAACACCGGCAAAAGTTCCGGCGTCTGTTCTAACACATCACGCATATGCATAATTACGCTGTTCATAAACTCTGCAATGTTATCCGTGCGCCCATTTAACTCAATTGCTTTATCTGCACACCGCGGGCAACTGTAAGAATCGTTCCTTCTTTTGGTTTCATCACTGCTTTATACGCAGATTCTACAGCACGTTCAAAGGCTTTTGTCAAAACATCGGCATCCACTTCATCAACCTTTGACACTTCTTTCGTGAATCCACGGAGTAATTGCGACAAAATAACACCTGAGTTTCCTCTTGCACCACGTAAAGAGCCACCGGAAATTGCTTTACCAAGCGATTTCATATCTGGATTTTCTAACGCTGCTACTTCTTTTGCCGCAGACATAATAGTCATCGTCATATTGGTTCCTGTATTACCATCCGGTACAGGGAACACATTCAAATCGTTTATTACTTCCTTCTTTGCATCGATTGCATTTGCCCCGGCAAGAAAAACACTTTCTTACAAAAGAGGCATCCATCGTTTTTATAATCACAGTTTTCTCCTCCAATTTAACAGGCAAATTAGTTAATCACGCGTACGCCTTCAACGCATACGGTAATTTTTCCAACTTCCATGCCGGTATACTCTTCTACCTTATACTTCACATTATCAACAAGGTTTTGTGCAACCGCAAGAATACTTACTTCGTATGCCACAATAATATGAAGTTCAATCATCAGCTTGCCATCCGCCACACTAACATTCACGCCATGACGCAAGTTGTCCTTTTTCAACAACTTTACAAAGCCATCGCGTACGTTTACGGATGCCATACCAACAACGCCAAAACACTCTACCGCTGCGGAACCGGCATACTTAGCCAATACATCCTCATCTACAAAGATTTTGCCCATTTCGGTATCCATCTGACCTTTCATAGTAACCTCCAATCTGGTATCCCCTAACGGATAACTGCATAATTATTTTTATTTTACACTATTCTATAAAAAAAGCAAATCCACATACTGCGAAACTTTTCCCATTTTCTGCATAGAATAGTAACAAAGACATCTATGCGGGTATCTTTATGAAACGCTTAATCGGATTTATTCTGTTTTGGATTGGCATCGGTATGTGCATCATGCTTTTCATGCGGCACAGTCTGCTTGCCATCCTGATTATTATTGCCTGTCTTGTCCTTGGCTATAATCTCTTCACAAGCTGTTACTAAAAAAAGAACACATTCTCCTACTCTAGTATAAGAATGTGTTCTTTTTTTATGATGTACGGGTAAACCGCAACTACGCTCTTTCCACTTTACCAGAACGAAGGCATGAAGTACAAACATACATTTTCTTTGTACCACCGTTCACCTTTACTCTAACAGATTTCAAATTCGATTTCCAAATCTTATTGCTTCTTCTATGAGAGTGGCTGACAGCGTTACCAAAGTGTACGCCTTTTCCACATACTGCACATTTAGCCATGAAAAGCACCTCCTTCTGCTTAAACTTCGCATGTCTCTTCTATATGAAACAAAATATCTCTCACACACGACAACACGAATATTTTAGCAAAATTCAACTATAATGCAAGCAAAATTTTTTTTTTTTACAAATTTTAAAATTTCCACAATTCTTACGGATTATTCCGCATCTTTTCCCGCATCGTGTGGCTGCTCTTTATTTTTCTTTCCGGCAAATTTGTCAACAAAATCCGGTACCATATCGAGAATCTTTGTGATACCGTCCTGGTTCTTCACATTGACAAGTTTGGACGTTCCGTCTTTAATTACTAACACGGCACTTGGCTGGATTTTACCGCCCATACCGCCGCCACCGTTGTTTTTCTTTTTCGGTGTCGTTTGCAAATGCACCGGCAGCAACGCCAAAGCTCACATCCACAAGCGGAAGTACAATGGTTCCATCGTCAAAACGCACAGCGTCTCCCACTACGGTCTTTGTTGTGATAAATGCATCCATCCCCTTAAACAGGGATTCTACTGTGTTTGTAAAATTATTTTCTGACATTTTAAAAAGCCTCCTTTTTTAATCTATGAATCTGTTTCCACATTCGTTTCAATTCTTTATCCTGATACAGTCTCAAAAGAGCCGTAAAAAATAAATCACCCTTATTCTGCCCTTTACAAAAAATCAGCAGCCAGTCTTTTTTCCTCAAAGTCCGGTGTAACATAAACACCCTCCTGATAAGCAATCGGGAACAAACTGATAAGACCCGTAACAAGCCCCGTCGATGAAGGGTCGCCGGTTCAAATGCAAATGTCCCTCTCACCTTTTTTTCGGTGCGAGATACTTAAGCAGCTCTTTTATTTCCCGATACAACCGTTTCAAAAAGTTTCTTGTTTTGTTTCACACACTTCATTATACTGGATAGCCCTTTGAAATGAAAAGTTTTTTTGCTTTTCTTTTTCTTCGCTTTTTTGGTCCTGGAAAAAGTTCTCTTCTTCTTGTCCTTTCTTTGTTTCTTTTTTTTCCTGCGCTGCCAAAACCGGCTCGCCTGTTTCTTCTTTGTTATCCTGTAACGGTTCCGGCTCTTTTTCTTTCTCTGATTTCACCACGGTTTTTTTTTACCGGTTTTTCATTTCCCATGCTCTTTATCGGAATACCAAACACAGAGAAAACAATCTGCTCCGAATCTTTTTTCTTTTTCACGGCAATAATAGACAAAAGCCAGCTCACCTTAAATGAATACTGGATTTTTTTCATGGTTATCCCCTGCTGCCCGGTAGCGCACCGGCACACATAAAACAAGAGCCGTAAATAGTAAAACAAGTCCTAAAAAGTATGCCAAGTATAATGAAAATCCATTTGAGTATTAATAAAAAAAATCCACATAGGCACACCTCTTTTTCTCTGTTACTTTCTACCCGGATAAAACTCCTTCTTGGCAAATACGTTCCTTGGGTTATATTCCGGATTCTCACGATATCCTTTTTCTAAAATCTGCTGCAGGATTTCGACAGCGGCATCATAATCCGAAGTCAGTGCCACTACATACATATCCACATGACGGTAGCGGTGGAAAAACAACTGGCGCGTCTGCATAATCTCAAACAAATTCTTATCATTCTGCGCCAAGGTAAGCACGACGTAACTCTTTTTCCATGGGCGCCGCTTTTCCACCCGTTTTTTGCACCGTTTTCGGATTTTTTCTACGGTTTCATCCATATATAAATTCTGATACCAGTAAATCATATTATGTCCACTCCTGCTCCTCGCGAATCAAGTCTGCTAACATCGTAAGTACCACACATTTTTCTGCCTTGTCCTGACATCCCATCAGATTAACACGGATATAATCAAGTACCTCATCCGAATTTTGGAATGTCAATGGCAGTTTTTCAAGGACAAGTCCCATAATCGCTTTTTTACCGGTTTTGACACCTGACTCAACTTCTTGGAAAGTTCATTTACTAATTCATCTGTGCATTTTCTCACGTAGGAAAGGTCTGCTTTTCCTCTTCCTCACCGGATACCGACAAGTCAATAAACAAACTGTCTGACAAAAAGATTTGCCACTAATACAAAATCGTGGAATTGTCCGGCAAGACCGGTTTCCATCAATTCTTTCTTATAAGAACTGCGGATTTCATATAAAATCGATTCCAAATGACTGGATTTTTCAACACACTCCTCGATGCTGCCCTCTAACGGCACTAACAGTTCTTCTTTTAACTCTCCTTGTGCCAATGCCTGCCAAACGTTTCTTCCCGCTTTTTCAATCCGACTCATTTTCTCACGGTAAGGGAAGAATCAGTGCCATAGCATACACACCATTCACAACATTTTGCACTTCATAATAAAAGTCCGTAATTTCATGAATTTCTTTGGCTGTCTTTTCCAAAAGTGATACCAATTGATTGTATTTCTCGCCCTCTAATGACTCAAAATCGGTCTGTTCAAACGTTTGCAGGGCCTCTAAAATCTCCGGAAACTGATTTTCTTCCTGCTTTGGCTCATACAGCATCGCACCCCTCGTACGCACCATATACAAAAAGCCATCCAGTGCCGATTTATCGCCATCCTGATATAACGTAAGTGCTTCACCAATCCGCTCAAACAATTTATTCTTTGTCATATGAACCGGAATCTGTCCCATAATCAAACGAATTTTATCAAGTGCCACCTTTTGATCTTTACTGCCAAACAAATACCCTTCTAACATTTTCATGTACTCTTCTTCCTCAAAAAGCTGCCAGTTTCTCTGACAATTCTTTCTTGGAAAGATATTTTAATTCCATGCGGTTTAACACATATTCATAACAAATCATGCGGTCCGTGTACGCAGTTAAAACATCCATTATATCCGTAATTTCATCCCGCAGATGATTCATTTTTTCACCAAGTACCGCGAAATCGCAGGACTCATCCGCCAAACAGCCAATCGCCTGTTTTACCTGCGAGAGCATTTTCTCCTTCTCATCCGCATCTAACACCTGTATTTCATCTTCCAAAAGCGAATACGCAGAAAAAAGTCATTTCAAGCGTTCCATAATCCACATATGTTTTTACGGCAATATCCGCATAATGTTTTAAATTTTCCTTTATATTTTTCCCGTTATGAATCTCTTGAATCAGTTTTCTCACGTTTTTATCCTTCTTTCTATCGTTTGTTTAGCTGACAAGCTGCCAGCCTTCCAGCCAGCGCAGTCCATCTCTTGCCATCTGCTCATAGATCGGCTGTCCGGAAAGTACCGGATAAAAAACTAAGAACAGGAAAAAGGCAACTGCCAGATAAACCATACACCATTTGAACCATTTTTTATCCGAATCCACAAGTTTCACCATGCAGTACACAATCATCATTGCGACAAATGGCACACTTGGGAAATAGTGATAGGCAAATGTACAGCGCGGCACTAAAATCCACGGTAATAATTGAACCGCATAGGCAAATACCATAAACAAGGCTTTTTGTCTCCCCTTGTCACAAGCTGGTAAGCAATATACAAAGCCGACGCCACGCCAAGCACAATAAGGAACGGTCCATATAACTTCCATGAATCACCGCCTCCATTACTTGAAGACTGTTTCACAAACACACTCCACAAAGCAAGGAACACAAAGAATTCACAGCCGATACTCTGAAGCCATTGCGACGTTTTGCTTCCAAGTCTGTTCGAACGCCTTCTTCCAAATGGCAGAAGAATCAATATCAATGCCGGGATTCCTGCCCACCATACAAGCGGGTTACCAAAGGCACTGATACCCTCTTTCATACCATCCCGCAAAGTCTGGCAGTAATAATACATCGGTCGTATCATCGTCGGCACTCATACCAGCTTGACTGCCATGGATGGGTAGCCTCCAGTTTGCTGTGGTATTCATACATAGCATGCTGATTATTCAACATTTTCCGACCGTCTCAGCCACAGGATTTCCACTGTGGTCGCGAAGTGTATCCACAAGACCGGAAACAAATGTATTTTCCCATTTAAATCCTTCATAATTCTCATCTGTCACTTCGTAGAAGCGCTCGGTGTTATCTTTTGCGCTGTCCTCAAACGGAACATAGGAAGCAACATAAATCGTTCCTGCTACAAACACAAAGAAAATCACACAGAAACCAAGGGTTAAAAAAGTTTCTTCTTAAATACTTCAATGATATGTTTATGCGCAATTCCTTCTGTTTCGCCCGTCGGATTTTTTCTTCGCCAGATGGTACTCAAAAATACGCCAGCCCATAATAGCAAAGAAGAACACAGCAAGACCGGCAGACGCATATACTGCCGTCCATTTCGATGCACAGCCAAGTCCCATCATCACCGCACTTAAGCCAAGCGGGATAAAGGTCTTCCACAATTTTTGTATCATAAAAACTTGTCTGGCTGTACTGATACATAAAGTAGAACATTGCTATAATAAAGAATGTTCCGTACACATCAATGGTAGCAATTCTTGTCTGCGTAAAATGCATAAAATCAAATGTAAACAAAAATGTCAATGCACCGGCCGCCCACGTGCGGTTTTTTGAACAAACGCCTGCCAAAGAAGTACATAAACGGAATCATCCGATTCCAAACAGCACACCGATAATTCGCCAGCCAAACGGATTCATGCCAAACATGCGCACACCAAGACTGATAAATACTTTACCAAGAGGCGGATGTGTCCACTCATAATTGCTCATTCCATGCGCAATTTCATAAGCCGTTCTCGCATGATAAATTTCATCAAAATAAGTGCCGCTCCTAAAGGTAATTGCCTTTCGGTATCCATCCTGTTCATCAAACAAGGAATCTCCGCCAATATGGTCACGGATTTTCACCGTATTTCCATTCGTATCCGTCAGTACCAGTTCATTCAAACTTGTATTATCCGAAAGTGTTGTCAAACGGATATAGCGGTACGAATCATTGGCAAAAGAATAAGTATCGGCATTTTGCTGATTTTCCTCTGAAAGTCTGCTAAAGCCATCAGCCTCACCACTGACTACCGTTCCCACTTTCTGATACTGTGGCTCCTCACCGTCATTTGCCGATTTTGCCACTTCCACTTCAAACCGCTGGTTTGCTTTCTCCGTAGAGTACCCTCGCAGCATACTAAAGTAACTATCTGCACCCAAATCTAAAGTCACGGTTTCTCCAGCTTTTCAGCTTTCCAGACAGTCTCCGGCAAATCACTCTGCGGCTCAAAACAATCCTGCTCATCAAACAGATTTTTATATTCAGAAGCATTGACCGGTTTCATCCAGTTTCCGTCTTTGTCAAGAATCACTAATTCATTCAGCATAAAGGTATCAGAAAGCTGTTCTTCATCAACACTTAGGCGGATATAACGATAATCTTTTGCCAGATTATAATCATCCGCGCCCTCTTCCTGAGATTCTTTGTCCCAAGTCTTTAATGCATCCCAGCAGAACACACTTGTTGCTCTGACCGTGCCGACCATATCATAGTTTTTCCCATCCTCTGACATTTCAAGTGTCATCATACGGTCTTCCTTCGCTCCAAGGAACGTATAAATCATTCCGATATCTTTTGCTTTACCAAGATCTAACACAATCTCGGAATTACCATTTTCCGGCTGCCAGTAAGTCTCCGGAGCTTTGGTATCACCCAAATCACGAAAAGCGAATACACTGTATAATACAAGAATTCCAAACAATACAATATAATCCCACTTTGTAAATTTAGGCATTCTTCTTGTCGCATGAATATGTTGTTTATAGACTTCTTCCGGTTCTTTCTCTTTCACCTTCGGATTTTTCACAGGATATGGAAGGGGGTTCCTTTTCTTCTTTCCTCCGGATACCTCTTTTAAATCCTCCATAACCGAAACAGAAAAAGAAGCATAAATCAAATAAGCAAACATTAAAATTGTAAGGACTGCCGTAATTCCAATTAACGGTCCGTTTGGTGCCGTATTTTCGTTTTCCTCGACATACGCCCACAAAACATGACCTACATTCAAAAAGTGAATCGCCGAAAATCCCACATAAGTAAAGAATAACTGTTTGGTCGGCTTCACCAAAAAGGCAGCCAACATAAGTACAAGTGCCGGGAATAAATATCTCTCATGCATACGCACTGAGAATAAAAAACATATTGGCAAGAAGTACCGCCATGCTTGTAAAATAGCGGGAATTATCATCTTTTAAGCGGAAGAAAATCACGGCACTCAGTGCAACGGATACTAAAATTGCGAGTGTTCCCCACGAGCTTGCTGACACACCTAAAAAATGAATTTGCCTGCGGCTGCCAGTTCTGTCCTAACAACGCCCAGAAATTGTATGCATTAATCGTCGCATACGGATACGAGCCCAACGTATTCACATACTGGCTGAACACTTTGTCCACACCAAACGGAAGGGTAAATACAACCATTGCCACAAGAGATAAAACGCCGCCTACTAAATCCCGAAACATTTTTTCTTTTGAAAAATCTTTTAAGAAAACCTGTTCAATAATTGTCCAAATCAAAAGCGGAGCAAACATAATCATCTGCGGTTTGATAAGAACTCCGGCAACAAAAGCAAAATACGCAAAAATACGCTTTTCTTCCATGCACAGATAGCAGACAAGCAACAGGAAAAAGGTAAATACACCATCCACCTGTCCCCATGCCGAAGAATCCAGAACAACGACCGGACTGAGCACGTATGTCGCTGACAAAATAAGAGAAGAACCTTCAGAAAATTTTCTCTTTGCTATCTTATAAAGCAGTGCCCCTGCACCAAGATCAAACAAAATCGGAATCAGTTTAATAACACATCTTCCGGCTCCCGTTGCAACATCCAGATTAAAGATGCTGCGCAGAGCCCCAATGCCCCACAGCATTGCCATATATCCGGGCGGATAATCCGTAAAAGAATCCGAATGATAGAAATTCCAGAATCCATCTTTAAAAATCATATCCGACCACGCACTAAAGCAGGTCATATCCGTTCCATGTCCTTCATACGCTGCCGCAAAAATCAGTTTTACAAGCAGCGCTGCCGCTAATACAAGCAGTAGATTAGTCCATGACTTTTTTGCTGTCTTTGTGGTAAATCCGAATTCCTTCTACTTCATAGCGGAATTTTTCAAAATACAAAACAGCAAAACTGCCACGGTTAAAACCGCTACTAACACTAACATTTGTACACTATTTGTCGCAATACCAAACAATCCCATTTTCCGACTCCTTCCTCCTTTTAATGATGCACATGCTCATGGGTAAATAAATGCTCTGAACAATACTCATAGTTTCCCTCACATTTGGAGCAGTAACGGAACTCTAACTGCGGAGAGTCCACATCCGTTCTGCCACAAATCACACAATGATGCCTTGGTACACTTCCCTGTGTGGGTGCTGTTTTTTCTTATATTCCATCTTTCTCTTCTTCTGATGGTACGCCTGCTTTTGGCGTAAGAGAACCACGTCCCATAAAATAGAAGATAAAAAGTTTAATAAAAGAACCAAAATCACCGCTGCCGAATAATAATATCCACTCATCAGATAGCGGACAAACATATAGCCATCCATCAAAGATATACAATACTCAGCCACTTTGCCTTAACCGGAATAATAAAATACACAAGGAACTGTGCATCCGGGAAAGCAAAGGCAAACGCTAAAAACATCGTCTGGTTCAAATCATCCATAATATTGGCGGAAAGCATATAATCCATATAAGCAGTTGCAGCATTTGGCACTCAACCCAAGCTGTAAAAACAGATAAAAAATAAAAAGTCATGATTACAACCAGTAAAAGTCCCCCAAAATAAAACAAATTAAAGCGGAAAGTTCCCCACATGCGCTCCAGATTTGTTCCAATCGAATAATACACAAAAAAATCCAGATTGCAAACCACAATAAACTAACCATGCCGGTACCGCCAAACTGTCCGGATGGGCTTAACACAAAGGTAAAAAATACGCCAAACCTGTCCATGCAGAATACTTGCAATATCCAAACTCAGATACGAATAATAAAACGTCGGATTCACAAGACTAATCAGAATTCCGACAATATTAACTCCAATGACATACCGCATCAGATTCGGAATGCCAAATTTTCCAAACCGTGTTCTCTCCAATCGGTCTAATAAACTCATAGTTCTTTTTTAACCTCCATTCAACAATTGTCTTTTCCCTATTAAAACAAATCTTTTTTGCGGAACAACAACGCCACAACGCCGGAAATAATAAGCGTTAAAACAATAATGGTAAAAATCCAAACGGCGAATGTCCAAGTGGAATATTATCAAAGTTCATTCCAAAGAAACTGGCAATCATCGTCGGGATTGATAAAACAATCGTAACCGTTGCCAAGAACTTCATAACAATATTTAAGTTATTGGATATAACAGACGCAAACGCATCCATCATTCCACTTAAAATTCCACTGTATATATTTGCCATTTCAATCGCCTGTTTATTCTCGATAATGACATCTTCCAATAAGTCCTCATCTTCCGGATATTTTTTAACGCGCTCCGTCCGCAGAAGTTTCTCTAAAACGACCTCATTTGAGCGCAGGGAAGTGGTAAAATAAACCAGACTTTTTTCCAGCTCTAAAAGTTCAATCAACTCACTGTTTTTCTGGGAAATATGCAGTTTTTCCTCAATCTGGTCACTTTTTCTGTCAATAATACGCAGATAACGCAGGTAGGAAGCAGCATTGCGATACAAAATCTGGAATACAAAGCGAGTCTTTTTGAATGTGTAAAACTCGCGTACTCTACGGTTTACAAATGCTTTCAAAACCGGTGATTCTTCCAGACAAATCGTAATGATATGCTCCTTTGTCATGTAAATACCAAGAGGAATCGTGACATACCGGTCTTTCTCATCAAGCGAAGGAATGTCCACCAAAATCATATTGTATCCATCTTCCAACTCGATACGGGAACGCTCCTCATCATCTAAAGGTGCCCGTAAATCATCCAAATCAATCCCGGTTTCTTCCTCCAAAAAAGTCAATTCTTCCTCATTTGGGTGAATGGCTGATATCCAACAACCCTTCTATTTTATCAAGCACCACCATATCGTCTTCTATGGTTTTGTAAATGGAAATCATGCTTGTTCACCTTCCTTTCAAAGACAACGGCGATTCCCCGAAAACAAGGCATCGCCGAGTCTGACCAATTCGTTTTCATTATAAAGGTTCTAATAACCTTTGTCAAACCTTCTTTGGCACTTCAAAAGGACATCTGCCGCGATAATAATCTGCTCCGGATTATTCTTTTCAAAAAACTCTGCCATCGTCATACCACACTCATTCAATATCGCTCCAAGGCTTTTTGTTCCATCTGCACGATAGACACAAGACACCTCTTTTTCTTCCTCTGACTGTGCCGTTTGTTCCTCTTCGTATTCCTCATCGGCTGTCTCCTGTTCGGTTGTCTCCACGTTTTCCTGCTGCATTCCCCGTCCTGCTATCGGTCCGCTTCCACAGGGCATCGGAATACAGATTTCCTGTCCCGGTCTTAAATTATACACATCCACATAAGGGTTTGCCCGCAGAATAAGTGCGAGCGGAACACGGTAGCGTCTGCTCAGCTGATAAAGATTATCGCCGGAGCGAATGACATGTATCATTCCATTACAAAAGCGTTGATTCATTTTCAGATTCCTGCCTTTTTTTATTATCCTATTCAAAAGAATGCCATTTGTTCTTTCTAATTTTGTTGCAAAAATAATAAGGTTTCGATAATTAGATAACAAAAAATGATTTTAATAGGAAACTTTAGGAGGTACTTATGAAACGAGTAGGTATCGATATTGGTTCAACCACAGTAAAAATTGCTGTGCTGGATGATAACAATAACATACTGTTTTCTGCCTATGAGCGTCACTACGCAAATATCCAGGAAACCTTACGTGCAATTATGGAACGTGCTTACAACGAACTTGGTGACTGTGACATCGCACCGATGATTACCGGTTCCGGTGGTCTTTCCATTTCAAAGCACCTTGATATTCCATTTGTGCAGGAAGTTGTGAGCGTTGCTACTTCCTTAAAAAGTTATGCTCCTCAGACCGATGTCGCCATCGAACTTGGTGGTGAGGATGCAAAAAATTATTTACTTTACCGATGGTATTGAGCAGCGAATGAACGGTATCTGCGCCGGTGGTACCGGTTCTTTTATCGATCAAATGGCTACCTTATTAAAAAACAGACGCTGCCGGATTAAATACCTATGCAAAAGATTACCAGGCTTTATATCCGATTGCCGCACGATGCGGTGTATTTGCAAAGACTGATATTCAGCCTTTAATAAATGAGGGCGCATCGAAACCGGACCTTGCCGCTTCCATTTTCCAGGCTGTCGTAAACCAGACAATCAGTGGTCTTGCCTGCGGAAAACCGATTCGCGGTAACGTTGCTTTTTCTCGGCGGTCCGCTGCACTTTTTTAACAGAATTAAAACAGGCATTCATCCGCACTCTTAATTTAACCGGGGATGCCATTATTGCACCGGAAAATTCCCATCTTTTTGCTGCAAGCGGAGCAGCCATGAACTCGGAGGAAAAGGCGCCACAACAATCGGTGCTTTGTTAAAGAAGCTTTCCGGCGAAATTAAAATTGAATTTGAAGTGACTCGTATGGAGCCTCTTTTTCAAAGATGAAACTGATTACAATGAATTTATCGAAAAACATAACGTACACAGCGTAAAGAAGGGAGATATCTCCACTTACGAAGGAAATGTATTTCTTGGCGTAGATGCCGGTTCAACAACAACTAAAGTAGCTCTTGTCGGCGAAGACGGTTCCCTTCTGTACTCATTCTATGATAATAATAACGGAAGCCCACTGAAGACGACAATTAAAGCAATTAAGGAAATTTATGAACTGCTCCCGGAAAGTGCCACAATTGTGCGTTCCTGTTCAACCGGATACGGCGAAGCACTGATTAAATCCGCTTTGATGTTAGATGAAGGTGAAGTTGAAACCGTTTCCCATTATTACGCTGCTTCTTTTCTTTGACCCGGATGTTGATTGTATTCTGGACATCGGCGGTCAGGATATGAAATGTATTAAAATCAAAAATCACTCCGTAGACCAGGTACAGTTAAATGAAGCCTGCTCTTCCGGCTGTGGTTCTTTATCGAGACGTTTGCACGCTCGTTGAATTATGAAGTAAAAGATTTTGCAAAACTGGCTCTGTTTGCCGAAAATCCAATTGATTTGGGTTCCCGCTGTACCGTATTTATGAATTCTAAAGTAAAACAGGCACAAAAAGAAGGAGCTACGGTCGCAGATATTTCTGCCGGACTTGCTATTTCCGTTATTAAAAATGCCCTGTTAAAGGTAATTAAATTAACAGACCCGAAAGATCTCGGTAAAAACGTAGTTGTTCAGGGTGGTACTTTCTATAACGATGCGGTATTACGAAGTTTTGAGCGTGTTTCCGGATGTCAGGCAATTCGCCCTGACATTGCCGGTATCATGGGTGCTTTTGGTGCCGCACTGATTGCCCGTGAGCATTACGAAGAGGGAGAAACTTCTTCCATGCTCTCTTTACAGGACATTATCGAGTTAAAATTTGAAAGTTCCATGACAAGATGTAAGGGATGTACCAATCATTGTCTCCTTACAATAAACCGCTTTACCGGTGGTACGTCAGTTTGTGTCCGGTAACCGATGTGAACGTGGTCTTGGCAAAGAAAAGACAAACCGTGACGTTCCAAACCTTTACGCCTATAAAAATAAGCGTCTTTTTGACCACTATAAACCATTATCTGCGGACAAAGCATATCGCGGCAAGGTCGGAATTCCACGCGTGTTAAATATGTATGAGAATTATCCATACTGGTTTACTTTCTTTACGGAACTTGGCTACGAAGTCGTTCTTTCACCGGCTTCCAACCGAAACATTTATTCACTTGGTATCGAATCGATTCCAAGCGAATCGGAATGTTATCCGGCAAAGTTAGCTCATGGACATATCTCATGGCTGTTAAACCAGGGCGTTTCGTACATTTTTTACCCTTGTGTTCCTTACGAGCGCAAAGAATTTGATGAAGCGGGCAACCACTACAACTGCCCAATTGTCACTTCTTATGGAGAAAATATCAAAAATAATGTAGAAGAATTGGCAGATGAATCGATTACCTACCAGAATCCATTCGTCTCCTTTGAAAGCGATAAAATTCTTGCCGATGAGTTAGTACGCTATCTCGGCAAAGAAAATAATATTGATGCCGGCGAGATTCGAAAAGCTGCCCACAAGGCATACGAAGAATTGCAAAAAACAAGAAATGATATCCGCTTAGAGGGCGAACGCGTATTAAAATGGATGGCAGATAACAACAAGCGTGGTATTGTGTTAGCCGGTCGTCCTTACCATATTGACCCGGAAATCAACCACGGTATTCCGGAATTGATTACATCTTACGATATTGCGGTATTATCTGAGGACAGCATTTCCCATTTAGGAAAAGTTGACCGGCCAACGATTGCGATGGATCAGTGGATGTATCATTCCAGACTTTATGCCGCTGCCAGTTTTGTACGCACCCAGAACAATCTGGATATGATTCAGCTTAACTCTTTTGGATGTGGACTTGACGCAGTAACAACCGACCAGGTCAATGATATTTTGACAAGTTCCAATAAAATATGTACGGTTCTTAAAATTGACGAGGTCAACAACTTAGGTGCCGCAAGAATTCGTATCCGTTCGCTTATTTCCGCCGTGAAAGACCGCGAACGCAAAGGGAATTAAGTCCTCTCCTCAAAATTCAGCCTATAAACGAGTTGAATTTACAAAAGAAATGCGTAAAAGTTACACGATTTTAGCACCACAGATGTCACCAATTCATTTTGACATTTTAATGCCGGCTCTTGCTGCCTGTGGTTATAATCTTGTCCAGCTTCCTACCGGCGTAGGCGAATTGGATTACGGCTTAAAATATGTAAATAATGATGCATGCTATCCGTCTCTTCTTGTAGTCGGACAGTTCATGAAAGCATTGTTATCCGGCGAGTACGATTTAAATAAAACTGCTTTAATCATTACCCAAACCGGTGGCGGATGCCGTGCAACGAACTATATCGGCTTTATCCGCCGTGCACTGAAAAAAAGCAGGCATGGAACAAATTCCTGTTATTTCGTTAAGTGCCGGTGTGGAAACAAACTCCGGCTTTGACATAAATTACCGATTGTTAAAAGCCGCTATTCACAGCTTAATCTACGGTGATTTGTTTATGCGTGTCGTATACCGTACCCGCCCTTACGAGAAGGTACCGGGTTCCGTAAACGCTCTTCACGATAAATGGAAAAAGTCTGTATTGAGGCTGTGAAAAAACCAAAGCAGTCGGAACTTAAGAAAAACATCCGACAAATCGTAAAAAGAATTTGATGAAATAGAATTAGATGAAACAAAGAAAAAACCACGTGTTGGAATCGTTGGTGAGATTTTTTAGTTAAATATCTCCCGGCAGCTAACAATCATGTTGTTGAACTCTTGGAAGCTGAAGGTGCTGAAGCAGTCTGCCCTGATATGCTGGACTTCTTTATGTACAGTGCTTACGACAGTGAATTTAAGGCTGACCATCTTGGCTTTAAGAAAACCAGTAAGTGGCTTGGAAATGCTGCTATCTGGCTGTTAAATCAGTTCCGCAAGCCATACTGCAAAGCACTTGCTGAGAGCAAGCGTTTTGAGGCACCACCTGAGATTCACGTACTGGCTAAATATGCAGAGCCTTTCGTATCTAACGGTAACCAGACCGGTGAAGGATGGTTTCTCACAGGTGAAATGATTGAATTGATTCACAGCAATGTACCAAACATCGTTTGTACTCAGCCATTTGGCTGTCTGCCAAACCATGTCGTTGGTAAAGGTGTTATCAAACAGATTCGAAAGGCATTCCCAGATGCCAACATTGTAGCCGTTGACTATGATCCCGGCGCCAGCGAAGTAAACCAGTTAAATCGTATCAAACTGATGTTAGCAACAGCAAATGAGAATTTAAACAAATAAAAAGAATCACAATTTAGGAGTCTGCCAAAAGCCGGCTCCTTTTTATTTTAAGAAATAAGGAGTCTGCCTTAGCAAACTCCTTATTATATTTTGAATCATTTTGTAGATTCTTTTTTTCATTTACTTCTTAACTTAGTTCATTTTCTTTCTAAATACAATTACTCCGAAAATTGCTAATACAGACAATCCCATAACAATCATTGGGAACAAAAGATTCGTTGTATCTCCTGTCTCCGGTGCAGAATCAGATAATGGTACATCTTCATCAAGCAAAGTAGTTGTTTTCTTACTTGTTGCTGATGCTTTTGGTGTATCCGGGTCTGTCAGCTCTTTACTTGCTCTCGGTGTGTCTTCATCAAAATCGAACAAGTTTGGAGTAGCTGTTGCTGTCACTTCCGGTGTCGGTGTTGCATCATCACCCGGAGTAGCCGTTGGTGTTACTTCCGGTGTAGTTGTCGGTGTTACTTCCGGTGTAGCTGTCGGCGTTGCCGTTGGTGTTGGTGTCGGTGTTGCTGTCACTTTTGGTGTTGGTGTCGCTGTCACCTTCGGTGTTGGTGTCGCCGTTACTTTTTGGTGTTGGTGTCGCCGTCACCTTCGGTGTCGGTGTTGCTGTCACTTTTGGTGTTGGTGTCGCCGTTACTTTTGGTGTCGGTGTCGCCGTTACCTTTGGTGTTGGTGTCGCCGTTACCTTCGGTGTTGGTGTTGCTGTCACTTTTGGTGTTGGTGTTACCGTTACCTTTGGTGTTGGTGTTGCTGTCACTTTTGGTGTCGGTGTCGCCGTTACTTTTGGTGTTGGTGTCGCCGTTACCTTTGGTGTTGGTGTCGCCGTTACCTTTGGTGTTGGTGTCGCCGTTACATTCGGTGTCGGTGTTGCTGTCACTTTCGGTGTTGGTGTTACTGTCACTTTTGGCGTTGGTGTCACTTTCGGGACTTTCTTTGAAATCATATGCCATTCGCCAGAATTGCTGACAACCGTATCACATACCAGCCATCCTTCGGATGTAGTTCCCAAATTCACAAAAGCTTTTGGCGCAATTATCGTAGCTCTCATACCATCTGAGTTCAAATTCAAATTCGTCACATAAGGCATATTACACACAACAGACTCTGCCATTTCCTCGTGTGTTTTACTTCCATTTTTACAGTAATCTTATATTCCGGAATGCGAACAGTATCTTTCAATGATACATTAAATACTAAGGACTGATTTGCTCGCAATGTAACCTTAATACCACCATTCTGAATTTTCCCTGCAGTGATATTTTCAACCATAGCATCCGCATCCACATATACAACTTCTTCATCAATTCCTGTAATGTCTACATGATAATTGTTCATGTCCTTAACATCTTTTGGTGTTGTGTAATCTGCCTTTTCACAACAGATTCTGCATAGTTTGAAACAGATGTAAGCATTGCTTTAACTTCATCTTTCACACTTTCCTTTACTACTACATAAGGCGTCCCACGGAATTTCGACTCTCCTACAACTTCTCCAATCCGAATCTCTCCGGAAGCATTTGCTTTGCTCTCAGAAATCGTGTTTCCGTTCCAATGACCATTCCCTGGTACTTACCTACGGCAAAGTTTGTCTCCATATCTGCTGTCTGATTCAGATAATTACAAACAATTCCGTACTCAATGCAATCTCCCAAAAAGGCTGATTATTTGACGCAAATGAAATTCCGCCAATCACCCCGATTGCAATTGCGATTGACGCCACAGCAACTGCTGCTTTGGCCCAGAAGCTTCGCTTCAATCTTTTCATCATATTTCCTCCAGTCTTTTAATCCTTTTTAGTTTGATTTGCTACAAGATTAGTATAATTCTATACTATCACAAGTATAACATAAACCTATCACATATATCAAGAAGTTTTTTTCATTTTTTACAATTTTTTAATGATATCAAAGTTTCAAATCAGGAAACACCAGAAAGGCCTAGTTTTGCTATGAAAACATTCACTGATATCCATATAAAATAAGCCATACTTCACTATATGAAATAAGACTCATCCAGTTGAGTCTTATTCAAAATTCATTTTCTATTTTTTCAGGAATCTCCCACTGAATTGGAGTTTCTCCATTCTTTATCAAAAAATCATTTGTCTGGCTAAACGGTTTACTGCCAAAGAATCCTCGGTATGCCGACAAAGGGCTTGGATGAGGTGCTTTCAGCACAAGGTGCTTCGGATTTGACAACATTTTCGCCTTTTCCTGTGCCGGCTTCCCCCATAAAATAAATACAATTGGTCTATCCTGTGTATTTAATTTAGCAATTGCCGCATCCGTAAACTCTTCCCAGCCCACACCACGGTGTGACATCGGCTTGTGTGCCTGAACCGTAAGCACCGTATTCAAAAAAGTAAAACACCTTGTTTTGCCCACGAAGTCAGACAACCGTGGCTTGGAATTTTGCAGCCTAAATCATCATGCAGTTCTTTGTAAATATTTTCAAGAGACGGTGGAATTGCCACCTGTGGTTTCACCGAAAAACAAAGCCCATGCGCCTGTCCTTCATTATGGTAAGGGTCCTGTCCCAAAATCACAACCTTAACCTTCTCAAGTGGCGTAAGATGAAAGGCTGTAAAAATTTCATCTGCCTTTGGATATACAATTGTTTCACTATATTGTTTCCGAATAAAAAAAGAATAAATTTTTATAGTATTCTTTAGAAAATTCTTCATGCAATGCACACTCCCACTCACCTGTCAAAGCACTCATAACAACCTCCCTCTTTTATAACCGTACACTGATTCCCCCGCTCTTGCAGGTATTTTTTCAATTCAACGATTTCAAGTTCTTTAAAGTGGAATAGCGAAGCTGCCAAAACTGCATCCGCTTTTCCTTCCGTAAGGGCATCATAAAAATGCTCTTTTGTTCCTGCACCGCCGGATGCAATAACCGGAATTGAAACATTTTCTGAAACCGTCCGTGTCAGTTCAACATCATAGCCGTCTTTTTGTTCCATCACAGTCCATGCTGGTCAAAAGAATTTCGCCGGCACCTAAGCGCTCCGCTTCCATTGCCCATTCCACGGCATCTTTTCCCATATCTACACGACCGCCATTTTTGTAAATTGTCCATCCACTGCCGTCTGCCCGTCTTTTGGCATCAATCGCAACAACGACACATTGTCTTCCAAATTTATCCGCAGCATCCGATACAAGTGTCGGATTTAAAATTGCCGCTGAATTCACTGCAACCTTGTCCGCACCCTCGCGCAAAATCATACGAAAATCCTCAATCGTGCGGATTCCGCCGCCTACCGTGAACGGAATAAACACCGTTTCCGCCACTTTACGAACCATGTTCGCCTTTATCTCTCTTGCATCACTCGATGCTGTAATATCTAAAAAAACCAATTCATCTGCCCCTGCTTTTCCATAAGCAGCACCAACTGAAACCGGGTCTCCCGCATCAATCAAATTAACAAAATTAACTCCCTTTACCACTCTTCCCTCATTTACATCCAAACATGGAATTACTCTTTTCGTAAACACCGAAATTCCTCCTATCTTCGTCTTATTCTATATGGAAACAAAATTCTTCAAAATTTCCAGCCCAACATCTCCGCTCTTCTCCGGATGAAACTGGGTTGCAAAAATATTGTCATGTTCCACTGCCGCATGTACCGGAACAATATAATCCGTTGTAGCTGCTACATCTTCAATATGTTTGGCTTTTAAATAATACGAATGAACAAAATACACATATACATCCTCCGGAATTCCTTTTAACAGTTTCGAATTCGGATTGATTTTCAAAGAGTTCCATCCCATATGCGGAATTTTATATCCTTCTTTTTCCGGAAATCTTACAATTTCACCGGGAAGAAGTGAAAGTCCTTTTACATCATGTTCTGACTCATCACTTCGCTCAAAAAACAACTGTAGCCCAAGGCAGATGCCCATAATCGGTGTACCGGATGCCGCCACATCCTGCAGCACTTTTGTCAGGTCATAGCGATTCATCTTTTCCATCGCATCCTCAAACGCACCAACTCCCGGCACAATTACATGATCTGCTTTCTTAATTTCTTTCACATCTCTTGTAATCACCGGATGTTCCCCAATATATTGTAACGCCTTCTCAACGCTTTTAATATTTCCTGCATCATAATCCACAATTGCTACCATCGTTTTGTATCACCTCTGTCATTGTATTAGAATAGCCGACCGGAAAACCGGTCAGCTATCTTTTCATTATCTCTCATCAGCTTCATTTCTCTTCTGCCACTGCAAAAGAATCGCCTGCAAGCGGTCTGTGTATTCCTTTGTGTCTCGGAAGCAATAATATTTCGTGCCTGTGATTCACTGACACCGAACTCATTGTACAGCTGATTTGCGAGTTTACTCTCCAATTCATTGTACTGGCTGAGCATATCATACTGCTCCGCTTTTTGCTTTGTTTGCATCGTAAAGACGAATTCCACCAATCAAAGAATCCAGGGATTCCAAATACATCTTCATCTTATAATAATTCTGATAAGCATCATACTCACGCTGGAGCTGCATACACATACGCACCTTCTGTTTGAGTTCTTTCGACGAATCCGAAACAGAGACTCCTGCCAAAGAATCATAGGCGTTCTTATAATCCCGCTGTTCAAAAAAGAACTCTCCGCACTTTTTACGGATGTCGTATAAGAAAGTGCCTGACTGCCAAACACAACCGCTACACAGAGAAGTCCGAAAATATACCATAACAATCGCAGCACCAACCGGATTAATTCTGCCAACCACTTCATTAGCTTCCTGCTCGGCTTTTAATCGTTTCTTTTTTCTTCTTTTTCTGCCGCTTTTGCTGCTGCTTGTTCTGCCTTTGCTGCTGCTTTTTTTCTTTTTCTTCTTTTGCCTGCTCTGCTTTTACTGCCTTTTCCTCTGCTGTCTGCTGTTTTTTTCCTCTTTTCGCCGCTTTCTTCTCTTCAGCGTCAGCCTGCTCTTTCTCACGCTCTTTGGCTTCTTCCTCTGCGGACTGTTCCGTAATGATATTATCCAAAAATACGTTTAAAGAAACCGTCTTTTTTTCTCTTTTTTCTCTTTCTCCTGCTTTATATCTTGTACATCTTCCTCTGTGTCATCTGAAACCGCCAACGGCTCTCCGGACACACCAGCCGCTTCACTATCATCCAACACCAAAGGATCCAGCGCCAAATCACCAAAATCATCACCGGCATCTTCATCCATCTGCGGAACAAATTCTTCCTCAATTTCAGGAAATTCCGGTGCCTCATCTGCCTCACTGTAATCCACAGCAGAAAGTGCATCATCATAAATATCATCTACAGATAAAGCATCTGCATCATCGGCAAATACGCTTTCCTCATCATCTTCCCGAAAAGAGAAGTCTCAGCCGGACTTTCATCCATAGGCTCTGCTGTTTGAACCTCCTCCTCCGGCTGCACTGCGGAATCCGGCTCATCATAATCTTCATAATCCTGCGAAAGCAGTGTCAAAAGTTCATTTACATCCGCTTCTCCATCAGAAGCTTCTTCTGCCGGTTTCTCCTCCACCTGTTCGTCCATAACGGGTGCCGGTTCACCTGCATTTTCCGGTTCTTTCTCTTCATCACTCATGCTCTGCATCAATTCTTCCAAATAAGCCTCATCCATCTGTGATTCTTCATTTTACAGTCTTCACACAATTCTTCGCCATCCGAATTTCTTTTCCACATTTTCTACATAAGGTCAAATGTCACACCTCCTCTTGCCAAAGCACAAACTTCTTATTTAAGCAAAAGGTCCAGCTGATGAACCAATCTGCCAATCTCCGGTTTAGAAAGCTGGGCATCTACACCAAAGTGCCTCTCCTTTACGTTTCATCTCATCATTTACCAAAGATGAAAAAAATAACAACCGGAAGTCCTTCAAATCTAGGGTCTTCTTTAATTTTCTTGGTCAGATGATGTCCATCCATCTGTGGCATTTCAATATCCGTAATAACAAGTGAAATATCTTTTCCAATCACCGCACCATCTTTCATCATGCGGTCCAAAGTGTTCCATGCTTCCAGTCCGTTGCTTGTTGGAATCAAATGTGAATAGCCAGCCTTTGTTAAGCATTTCTTCAACATCTCAAGAAGCAGCGGTGAATCCTCCGCAAGAAGGATTGTGTAATCAATACGGGAGCGCTCACCCATTGCCTCAATCTCAGACAGCTTAAGTCCCGTTTCCGGATTAACTTCCGTAACAATTTTCTCAAAGTCAAGAACAATAATTATTCTTCCGTTAATCTTTGTAATGCCGGTGGCTACCCCTTTACCATTTCCACTAATGGTAGAGTCCGGTTTTGCGATGTCTTTCCATGATACACGGTGAATACCAAGCACCTGCTGAACATGAAACGCTGTGTGTAGACGGTTAAAATTCGTAATAATATACATATCATGAGATGTGTCACCGCTTGACGGAACGCCTAACGCTTTCGCCAAATCAATTACGGTAATCAGCCGTTCTCTCGGCATGAAGATTCCTCTATGTACTCATGGGCATTCGGCACCATCGTTGGCTCTTGATATGGACAAAGTTCATTAATCTTTGCCACATTGATTCCATAATGCTGATTACCAACCACAAACTCCAATAATTCAAGCTCATTGGTACCACTCTCTAATAAAATTCCTGTTTCAACTGCCATTGTCTCTCTCCTCCTTACTCCATGTCATCAATATCATCAAACTGACCGGCATCTGCATCCAGCCCCATTGTATGAAGGGTTCTGACTTTGCGCCGTTCTTGTTCTGCGGTAACTAAAATGTAATCTTTTAACTTCTTTTGCATGCCGAATATGCTTTAATTCGAGCGTTGAGTCCGTTACATCACTTGAATAACATACAACCGTTCCTAAACGGAAAATTCTTTCTAAGAAACCGGTCACAAGTTTTACATCCTGAATCCGATACATCAATGTATCATCTTCTTCCGTTCTGAGAAAACCTTTTTTAATATTTACTACCTTTTCCTCAATCCGGTAAGTTGTAAAAGAAAGCGGTAGTCCAAAAAACAAACTTCTCTTTTTTTCCTGATACATAAATGCCTCCTACTTCATTTTCACTGATGTTTTATTATTCCCTTCTTCAATCGACAAATCAATTGAAGAAGCGTTTGTCGCATTTTTATCTACCTGAAATACTAACACTGCCTTCTGTGACTTTCCTTTCGCAATTGTAGCCTCCAAATAATCCAGTTGATTCTCCAATAAACTAATCTGTGGAGAATAAGTTGTTCCGTCCACATTCAACTGATAGGAGATTTTTCGTCTGTCAATCAGTTTAACCTTTTTTTCGCACCGGAATTATTTTTTTAGTGAAAACTCTGCAACAAGTAGTTTTTTCCCCTGTTCGGCACGAATCTGTGAACTTCCGTATTTATCTGCCAGACGATAAGAAGTATACAAAATCGAAACACCTTTCAGATGATATAAATCATCTAACGATACTTCCTTTTTGGAATCTTCCGGTGCAGCTGCTGTCTGTTCCGGCTGCGATTCCTGTGGTGCGTCTGACGCCTGTGCAGCTGCCGATGTTGGTGTCGGTGTCGCCGGCATCGGTGTCGGCGTTTCTGTAACCTCCTTTTCTTCTTTTGTGATAAGTCGGTACGGATATTTGTCAGAATTTTGGAGCAAAACACCTGCTGCGTACTCCGCAATTTCATTTTCCTGCTCCTCAGACAAATTTTTTATATCCGCACATCCGGTAAGGGATAGAACGGACACAGCCAATACGGCACATAAAAACGTATCTGTCTCAAAAACCCCTCCTTTTACAATTAAATCCAGTTTATTTATTATAGCACATATCCCATCCATCAATCAACACTTTTCACGTCAAGTTCAAACCAAAATTCGACACCATTGTCATAATTTTTCACACCAAACTTCTGATTATGGGCATCCATAACGGCTTTTACGATAGATAAGCCAATTCCATTGCCACCATATTCTCTTTGTCCTTGCCTTGTCAACTTTGTAAAATTTCGACCAGATTTTATCCATATCTTCCTCCGAATCGGATCTCCGGTATTGAATACGCTGGTGCATACACGGTCACCTTTCCGAATCGTCTTAATTTCAATTTTATTCTCGTATTTCACATGATTAAGTGCATTGCTCACATAATTGCTGACAACCTCCTCAATCATATACTCATCTGCCCAGACCATAATTGGTTCCTCATCCGGATGGTATGACAACGTAACTTCTTTCTGACGGAACAAAATATCAGAGGAATTTACTATCGACTGAATTACACTTCGCAAGTCAAAATGTTCAAAATGAACCTGGTCATTTCCAAACTCTAACTGATTTAAACTCAGTAGTTTTTTTACCATCTTGTTCATCTTGTCAGCCTCGTCCACAATGACTTCACAGTAAAATTCACGGCTTTCTGCATCATCATTAATATTTTCCTGCAATCCTTCTGCATATCCCTGAATCAAAGCAATCGGCGTCTTCAGTTCATGCGAAACATTCGCCAAAAAAATTCCTGCCGCATCTGCTCCTGCTCCGAACGCCTCTGTAAATCCAGCTGCAATTCATTATTCGCTGCCTTTAATTCGGAAATGGTTTTCCAAGCGGTCTGACAAAGCATTCATACTGTTGCCAAGCACTCCGATTTCATCATCACGGTTATCTTTATAACGAGTTGAAAAGTCAAGTTTCTGCATGTTTTTTGCATGAGTTGCCAGGCGCAGAATCGGCTTCGTATATTGATTGCTGACAAAATACATAATAAACACGCCGGCAATCATCACAATCATTCCGACATACAGCATAAACTGATTCGATACACTGGCACTTTCCTGTATACTCTGATAATTACTGCGCAGATAAATCCAGTAATTATCGGGCATCTTTGCTGTGAGTTCCAAAAATTCGAATCTACTCTCGTCTCATACACATTATACATCGAATAATTTGCTGTCTGTGTAATCATTTTACAGTTATCGTCTAGCTTTTGCCCAAAATAAATTGATTTTACGTACTTATCAAGTTGGTTTTTTGTTACCTGCTGCAAACGCTCACTGTCACTCGGATATACATACGCTAATTCCGCGATATCACCAGACCCTTGGTAAACCCGAATCTACACAAGATAAATGCTCATGTTGGTATTGCTCGAAAGCTGGTCTAACTTATCATAAATTGTATCTTTTTGCTCGCTGTCCATCTTATTCCAATCCACATTTTCACAAATATTGATAACCGCGAATAAACGCCCCTGCATCTGGCTTACCTTATTGGACTGATAAAAATATGGCAAAAGCACAACGTTTGCAAGACTGATAACACCGATAATAATGACAATGGTAACGACAAAATCGCTACCAGTCTTGTTTTCATGGAACGCTTCAAGATAATCACTCCATTTCCTATACTTCAAATTTATATCCCATACCCCAGATTGTCTTAATGTACTTTCCTTTTTTTCACCCATTTTACTGCGGAGTTTCTTCACATGGGTATCAATCGTTCTGGCATCACCAAAATAATCATAGTCCCACACGTGATTCAAAATCCGTTCACGTGAAAGGGCAATATCTTTTTGTTTTCCATAAAATAGGAAAGCAGCTCAAATTCCTTGTAACTCAAATCCACTTTCTCACCATCAATTATAACTTCATGTGCGGAGCGGTTTAACACAATTCCGCCATATTCGAGATTTTTCTCATTTGCCGAATTGGTTCTGCGAAGCAGTGCCTCTACACGCGCCACTAAAATCTTTGGACTAAACGGCTTTGCAATATACTCGTCCACCCCAAGTTCAAAGCCACGCAGTTCGTCATTTTCCCCGCCACGTGCCGTCAGCATAATAATAGGCACTTTGGAGTACTGGCGGATTTCCCTGCAGGTTTCCCAGCCATCCATCTTTGGCATCATAACATCCAAAATCACAAGAACAATGTCCTTATTCTCCATAAAAACATCTACGGCTTCTTCGCCGTCTGCCGCCTCTAATACACGAAAATTCTGCTTTGTCAAAAAAATCGCGTACCAGCTTTCTCATACGCTGTTCATCATCTACGACTAAAATTGTATTTCCTGCCATATATAAACTCCTTTCACTGATTCAGACTGTCCTCTTTTTGCTGAAGACGTTCTTCCCATTTTTCATATTTGTCAATCAACTCTTCTTCCATATTAGCCTTATAATTTGTAAAATATGTGAAAATCGAGTATTCAAATCGAAAATTTATTACAACAAAACCAATCAAAAGAACAACTGCCGCAAAAGGGCAATTTTCAGTTTCTTATTCAGTAACTGCTGCCCTTCGTACAATCGCTTCCACTTTGCTTCTTTTCGTGATGTCTGAGCAATAACATCCGGCTTTTTTCTCATTTTCTTCCTTAATTGAATTGGCGCTAAAGACTGCTCACTCACGAGTCCGCTTTTCCCAATAAAATGCCGCAGTTCCATCAAAATTATAACCTACCATCGTATGAAACATCTTGTCCGACACGCATTTATTATAAATTTTCAAAGCAATTTTCGGATTTTTTCAAATCCGCTGAGTGAATCAGTTTTTTATCTGCTCTGCTTTTTTTTCGTCTGTTCATACGATTCACGGCTCTCAAAAAGAATACTGGTTCGTTACATAATTTTCAGCCATATAAATCCCTGCCTTTATTTCAATATTTTGAATTTTTGCCAAGATACTCTTTTTACTAATTCAATAAGCATATCATCTCTCGGATAACAGCTCTGTTCTTCGAGATATCTTTTTCTCCATTGCTTTCAAAGTCTTGTCCTCTTCTTCTTCCGGCTCTAAAAACGCCAAAAAGAAAGCGCTCATAATCTGCATCCGATAATGTAAGCCCCTCTTTTATGGCAATTGTCTTTGCTGTCATACGCGCTTTCACCTGATCGTCAGCTGACGACTGAATATCTTCATCAGTCTGACCTAATGCACCGATAAATTCTTCATACGATTGCCCACTTACTTTGGCAAACACCTGATACGAACGTTTCTGGTCTTTGTATGCCTGTTTTCTGGAACCTTCCGGATATTTTTTCACGTTACATTCTTTTAATAAATCCTCCCATACCGTATCACCGATTCCCTCTCTGTTTTCTTTTCTTCCTTCGCTTTTGCATACGCATAATACGCTTTACGTTCGGATATTTGTTTTTCGACATCTTTTTTCGCATATGCATCGTTAAACTTCGCATTCACCTCAACGGAAAAAGTAATCGTTTTCCCCGCCACGTCCGGATCTGCATCATCCTCTGCAAATGTTACATTCAGATTATATGTCTCTCCTAATTTCAAGCCCATCAATCCACGTTCAAACGCCGCATTAAACAAATTTCTTGCACCAACTTGAATCACGGCACCGCTCTCACTCAAATCGTCGGATGGCTGGTCATCGACATAGCCTTCATAGTCCAGAGAAATCCAGTCACCTTTCTCTACCCGCTCTCCATCGGCCACCTTTTTCTTCCAGTCCTCTGCCTCCAATAAAATCGCCTGATAAACTTCGTCTCGGTCGGCGTAACGGTAACCGTTCTCCCCTTATATTTACCAAGTTCCAACATATTATTTTTGTGTATAGTCGACTAGCTCTCCGTCCTTCATTTCACCCTGTGCCCGTATTTCTTTTTCCTGCGTTCTTGTCTGTGTGTTCGTTTGCTCCTGCTTATCTTTTTCTCCGTTATATCCAAAATAAAACCGACGCAAAAACCCAATCCCAATACAATAATTACAATCCATGCTTTTTTTTC
>VOFG01001005.1_pt1 | contig 58000 bp, 79 predicted proteins | sample 5384171 | NCBI WGS metagenome assembly VOFG01 (sample SAMN12384726, study PRJNA508395) | human gut metagenome | isolation source: healthy gut F | host: Homo sapiens
ATTGTTTGTTGATAGTATTTTGCATAAATACTTTCTATCATTCCACAGCGGCTGTATACTATGCCCGGATAAAAATACAGAAAGAAGCATGAAAACATGGAACGAAAAAGCAGCTGGATATGCTGCACGGCCCAATCTGGAACAAAATTCCGCAATTTGCGCTGCCGGTAGCGGCAACGGCCATACTGGAGCAGCTGTTCAACGCCCTCAGATATCGCAGTTGTCGGCAATTTTACCGGGGCCGGCCGCACGATCGCCGTGGCAGCTGTGGGCGCGAACAGCCCGCTGATTGGCTTGATTGTCAATCTATTCATTGGTATTGCGTTTGGAACCAATGTGGTGATCGCCCACGCGATCGGACACGGAAATAAGGAGGACGTCCGCAAGGCTGTTCATACCTCAGTGCTGCTGGCACTGCTTGGCGGTATGTTGGTGGCTGTCGCCGGTGAACTGATCGCCCCGCCGGTGCTGGGCCTTTTGAATGTGCCGGAGGATGTGTTTCCGCTGGCGCTTTTGTATTTGAGAATTTATCTGGCCGGAATGCCGGTGATCCTGCTTTATAACTTTGAGGCAGCGATCTTCCGCAGCGTGGGAGAAACAAAGATACCGTTGATGGCGCTGTTGGCATCCGGCATTTTAAATGTGATCCTCAATCTGTTTTTCGTAGTGGTTCTGCATATGACGGTGAACGGTGTTGCGATTGCTACGATTCTATTCTTTGGAAAGTCCCTGCTGGCGATTTTCAACAGCGATCCGGAGGTCGTGGCAACCGGCTATATCTCAAAACGCAGGAAATCCAGATGCAGGCATGGTCGCCGCTGTCTGCCGGTCAGAATGACTTGTTCCATAATGAAATCCTTTGTAAAATTGGAGTTGCCCATGGCAAATCCGCGGCGCAGGTGGTGCTGCGCTGGCTGACCCAGCGGGGGCATCGTGCCGCTGGTCAAATCCTCGAATTCCCAGCGTATGAAGGAAAATCTGGACATTTTGATTTTACGCTCTCAGAAAATGAAATGCAGCAGATTGCCACGCTGGATACCGGGCACACCTGCTTTGCCCCGCGCAATACCGGCGCATCCGTGACTGCGTTTTTGGAGCAAGCCGTCGCGGGCTAAGTTCTGTCCGACGGGCGTTGGAAATAAAAAGTGGACTACCCCAAAATGGAAAGTTAGGCAAGGGAAAACAGGAGCGCCTGAAAAAACGGAAAAGCGGTGCAGCATACTTGCTTTTTGGGCTGTGCTGCTGGTATGATAAGCAAAAATGCGCGGCGCAGATTGAACGGCCGGGCGGGAAAGGAACAGCGGCGATGACAGAAAGGGAACAGCGGGTACAGTGGTTTCAGGAGGCCCGGTTCGGGATGTTCCTGCATTGGGGACTCTACGCGATTCCAGGGCGCGGCGAATGGTATATGAGCGGAGCTCGGATGCCAGCGGAGGAATATGAGCGCTATATGCGGGAGTTTACTGCGAAAGCCTATGACCCACGAGACTGGGCGCGTCGGGCAAAACAGGCCGGAATGCAGTATGTCGTCCTGACGGCCAAGCATCACGACGGCTTCTGCCTGTTTGATTCCAAGCTGACGGATTATAAGAGCACGAACGCCCCCTGTGGGCGCGATCTTGTGCGGGAGTTTGTGGACGCGGTGCGCGCCGAGGGCCCCCGCGTGGGCCTGTATTACTCCCTGCTCGACTGGCACCACCCGGATTTCCCGAAATATAACGATCCAAACCATCCGATGCGCCAAAATCCTGCTTATCAAAACGAGCAAATCGATTTTGATCGTTATCTTGCGTACATGCACGGACAGGTCGAGGAGCTGGTCACATATTACGGCAAGATCGACATCCTGTGGTTCGACTTTGCCTATGGCGAGCTGCGCGGCGAGGCGTGGAAGGCGACAGAACTGATGAAGATGGTGCGCAGCCACCAGCCGGATGTCGTCGTGGACAACCGGCTTGAAGCCAGCGGCGAGAGCTTCGGAAGCCTCGTCACGGAAAGCCCTGCCTATTACGGCGGCGATTTTGTCAGCCCCGAGCAGCTTCTGCCGCCTGAGGGCATCCGCAATGTCCGCGGCGAACGCGTCCCGTGGGAGCTTTGCGCGACCATGAACAACAATTGGGGCTATATGCCCTACGACACGACGTATAAGCCTGCATCCATGCTCATCCGGAAGCTGGTCGAGTGCGTCAGCAAGGGCGGCAATATGATCCTGAACGTCGGCCCGGACGCAACCGGACGCTTCCCAGCGCAGAGCTGCCGACTGCTTGACGAGATCGGCGCATGGATGGCGCTCAACAGCGAGAGCATCTACGGCTGCGGCAGTGCAGAGCTCCCGAAGCCGGACTGGGGCTGGTATACCAGAGGGGCAGGAAAACTCTATGCGCATGTGCTCGAAGCGCCGCTCGGCCCGCTGCCGCTGACCGGTCTTGCGCCGGAGCGCATCGGCGCGGTGCGTCGTCTTGCGGACGGCGGCGAGGTGGTGCGCGGCGAAAGCTGGGTTACAAACGCATATGAAAATCTGGCCTTCGTCACCTTCGGAACGATCCCGCAGTATACCTATCCGCTGCCGGATCCAATCGATACCGTGCTCGAGATCGAATATAACGAGTAAAATCAGCAAATCCGCAGTCCGTTCACCCGGACTGCGGATTTTGAACTGGGACTCGACGCGGGACATCCGCGCTTGATTTCGGCGGACGGATATCGCATAATAGACGCAGATCAAATCCGGCGTCGCTGGAGAAGGGAACTGTGGAACATGGAAAAGCAAATACAAGCGAACGTCGTGTTTACAGACGATGCGTATCTGAAAACAAGATATCTGCCCCGTGAAGACGGCGGCTATACCATTCGGGTCGGCCGCGGCGGCCGCAGGGATATTCTGGCCTGCAAGGAGCTGTATGGCAAGGCGGTCAAGACAGCGCGGGAACTGGACTGCGACCTGCGCATTTGACCTGTGTGCAGCAGCAGAACTCGGACAGGAAGGGCTGTTCGCGGCGGCTGGACGGCCGCTGGGAGCCGGAGCTGGCGTGCAGCTTTCCCGGCGCGGACGCGGCGAGCAGGTGCAGAAGGCATGGCAGCTGGCGCGGTCGATCATGGAAACGCGCAATCTGGTGAACTGCCCGGCGAATCTGCTCAGACCCGAGATGCTGGCGCAAAAGCTGAAGGACATGGCGGATGGTCTGCCAATTGAGGCAGAGCTCTATGACCGGCAGGCGCTGGAGCGGCTCGGCCTGCGGGGACTTCTGACCGTTGGCGACAGCAGTGCATACGCCCCGGCGATGGTCGTGCTGCGCTATACCGGCGCACCGGACTGCGGCAGGCGGCTCGGTCTTGTCGGTAAGGGCGTGACGGTGGATACAGGCGGCTACTGCATGAAGCCGCTTCGTCCATGGCGGGATCAAGGGCGATATGGCGGGCGGAGCGGCGGCTGCCGCAGCGCTGCGGGCGCTGGCGGCGAACGGCGTGCCGGTCAATGTCACGGTCGTCGTGCCGGTCTGCGAGAACCGGATCTCCGATTCGAGCATGGTTCCGGGCGATGTCATCACCAGCTTCTCCGGCAAGACGATCGAGATTCTGAATTCGATGCGGAGGGGCGGCTGATCCTTGCCGACGGCCTTGCGTGGGCCGCAGAAGCGGGAGGGCTGCACGCATCTTGTGGATATCGCCACGCTGACCGGCGCGATCTGGGCGATGCTCGGATATGTGACGACCGGTGTGATGGCGAATGATAATGCTTCTACGACTGCCTGTTGTGCGCGGCGGAGCGCTCCGGCGAGCGCTTCTGGCGGATCCCAGACTACCCGGAATACGAGAAGCTGATCGAGAGCGACTATGCCGATGTCCGCAACACCAGCAAGGACGGCTGCGGCGCGATCACGGCGGGCCTGTTCCTGAAAAAATTCACGGCGGGACGTCCCTGGCTGCATCTGGACATCGCCGGGACGGCGGACAACAGCGGCATTGTCTGGCAGCATCAGGTCCCGGCGCGACCGGAACGGCCGTGAGTACGCTCTACCAGCTGGCGCAAATGCTGTTTGAAACGTCTGAGGAGAACGCATGAACACACCCCTGATCGAAGCCTGCGTAGATTCCTACGCCTCCTGCCGGGCGGCGTATCGCGGCGGCGCGGACCGTCTGGAGCTGTGCGCGCATCTTGTTATTGGCGGCACCACGCCGTCCACGGCGCTGTTCCGGCAGGTGCAGCGCGATATCCCAGTCAAACCAACGTCCTGATCCGTCCCCGCTTCGGAGATTTTCTTTACAGCAAAGAAGAGCTGGAGCAGATGTGCGAGGAGATCCGGACGTACCGCGAGCTTGGCGCGAACGGCGTTGTGATCGGCGCGCTGACGCCGGACGGCGATCTGGATCTGGACGCAATGCAGCGGCTGATGAACTGCGCGAGCAATATGGACGTGACGCTGCACCGCGCGTTCGATATGACGCGCGACCCGTTTGCGGCCATGGAGGACGCCATCCGTCTGGGCTGTAAGACGATCCTCACCTCCGGGCAGCAGAAGGATCCGCTGACCGGTGCGGAGCTGCTGCGGGAGCTTTTTGAAAGAGCGAACGACAGGATCGATATCATGGCGGGCTGCGGCGTGAAAAAATGGAACATTCAGGAGATCCACGACAAAACCGGCATCGTTGTCTTCCACACGACCGGCCGTAAGGGCGTGATCGACAGCGGGATGCGCTACCGGAAGCAGACTGTGGCGATGGGCCTGCCGTCGCTCTCGGAGTATGAGCTTTGGCAGACGGACGAGGAGGAATTCCGCGCCTGCGCGCAGATCGTCCACAGTCTTGCACAGGGAGCGCAAGCATGAGACTGTCAGACGGCGAACAGCGGCAGATGGAGGCAGCGCCTTGCGCTTCGCTTCGCGGCGATAGGCGACGGGGCGCAAAGCTGGCTGGAGCGGCAGCTTTCGGCGCTTTCACCGGACTGTGCGCTGCTGACCGCGGTGGTGCTATTCCGCAAGCCCTCTCAGCGACTGGGCCAATTATGAATTTTCCCTGTTCCGCGCCTGCGCGGAGCACGCGCTGCGCCTGCGGGAGCAGTCGCCCCTCGCGCGGGAACTGCCGGAGCCGTTGTTTCTGAATTACGTGCTCCATCCGCGCGTAAACGAGGAGGAGCTTTGCGACTGCCGAGGCTTTTTCTACGCGCAGATTCGGGGGCGGATCGAAGGGCTTTCCGCGCGCGAGGCCATTCTGGCGATCAATGAATGGAACGCGGAGCAGGTCTGCTACCGCGCGACGGACGAGCGGACGATCAGCGCCCTCGGTGCATGGCGCTCCGGCTTTGGCCGCTGCGGGGAAGAATCCACGTTCGCGGTCAACGTGCTGCGCGCAGCCGGGATCCCGGCCCGGCAGGTCTATACGCCGCGCTGGGCGCACTGCGACGACAATCACGCGTGGGTCGAGGCGTACTGCGGCGGCGCGTGGCACTTTTTCGGCGCGTGTGAGCCGGAGGAAGCGCTGGATCGCGGCTGGTTCACCGGCGCGGCGAGCCGCGCTCTGCTCGTGCACAGCCGCTGCTTTGGAACGCCTGCGGCGGACGAGGAGATCATTTCGGTCGACGGCGCGGTGACGTTCCTGAACCAGACCGCCCGCTATGCGCCCGTGCGCCTGCTAGCAGTGCGGGTGCGGGAGAAGGACGGGCGGCCCGCCGCCGGTGCGGAGGTCACGTTCGGCATCCTCAACGCGTCGGAGGTCTTTCCGGCTGCGGTCATTCGGACGGATGCGGACGGAATGGCGCGGCTGCGCTGCGGATACGGCGATCTGATCGTGCAGGCCCGGAAAAACGGCCTCTGCCGGGAGACGCTCTGCCCGGCCTCACAGGAGAGGGGCCGCTGGAGCTGACACTGGCAGAGCCGGAAGCACCCGCCGGGCGCTGGACGAGCTTTACACTCCATGCGCCGAAGGAGCGCCTGCCCGCGAGAAAGGCGCTCGACCCCGCAAAAGGTGCGCACCACTGGAAAAGCAGGCTGCGGCAGATGAAAAGCGCCGCCTCCGGCTGGAAGCGGCGTATGACGCGGCGCGGATACGTGCGCTGCGGGAGCGATTCGGGTACGGTGCGCAGGCGGAGGCAATTTTGCGCGCAGCCTGCGGGAACTTTGCAGCGCTGGCAGAGCTGCTGGAGGATCCGGCGTATCCCGCGCCGCGGAAGCTTGCGCTTTTGCAGACGCTGGGGGAGAAGGACCTGCGCGATGTCCGGCCCGCCGTTCTGCGCGAGGCGCTGGACGCGGGCGGCGGCGTTTCGCCGTCGGATGAATTTTCCATGCAATATCTTCTCTGCCCGCGCATCGGGACAGAACCGCTGTCCTGCTGGCGAAGGACGCTGGCGGACAGCTTCCCGGAGGCGCGGAAGCGGGAGGTTTTGCCAGCAGCCGGAGCAGATCTGGCGTGGATGGGGAAACATCCGGCAGGCGCCGGAGGCAGAGTATCGGCAGATTGTGACTTTGCCTGTCGGAGCGATGCGTCTGCGCTGTGCGGATCTGCGGTCCCAGCGGCTGTTGTTCGTTATGCTCTGCCGCACGCTCGGCATCCCGGCACGGCTCAATCCGCACAGCGGTGCGGCGGAGTATTTCTCCGGCAGGCGCTTTCTCTCGCCGGAGGAGGGGCAGACTATATCTGCGGCACTGTGTCTGCAGAAGCGGCCCGGCGAGACATGGCAGGCAGGCGCGGACTTTGGTCTGTCTGTGCGCACCTCCGACGGCTGGATGCCGCTGGATTTGTCTGAACTTTCGTGGCAATGGGGCAACGTATGACGGTTTTACTATGCCCAGGCATTTACCGTGTTCTGACCGACAACCGTCTGCCGAACGGTGATCTGCGTGCGGCGCGGCTGGATTTTCAGATCGACGCGGGAAAGACAGCCTGCGTGCAGCTGCAGAAGCAGCCAGTTGCATTTGCAGAGTTGGCCGTAGATTTTACGCTGGCCGACTTTGAAGCGGAAGCGCTGGATGGACGCAAAGCCTCCGCCGCAGAGTTGACGCAGGAGTTGACGCTGCTTCTATGGTTGGATGCGGGAAGCGAACCAACGGAGCATCTTTTGAATGAACTGCTGGCAAGCCGCGAGCGCATCCGGGGACTGCCATGGTGTTTTTCCTTTGCGCACGGCAGGTGATGCAGAACGAAAAGCTGCGCGCCGTGCTTGCGGCTTTCCCGGATGCGGAGGTTTGGCTGAGCGCCGATTCCGCAGAACCGGCGGCGCGAAGCGCTTATACAGACCCGGACAGACTGCCGCTGCTGATGCTGTGCGACCGCCCGCGCCATATCATCCATGCTTGCGCCGGATACCGCGTCGGCAGCGTAGACACCGCGCTGGCCTTCTGTCAGCTGGAAACAAAGTAACGATTCACTGGATATTTTCAGAAAACGCAGGGACGGACAAATTTGTCCGTCCCTTTCAGGCAGGCGCAGAAACGTATGAAAATGGATTGTTTTGACATGCTGCGCCTGTTGAGAATCAGAATTTTACTGCAGGATGCCTTCTTTGGATTCAGAAGCGGATGCTGTGTGCGCATCTGTATCCATGGAGACACGAATCTGCTCAATATGATGGTTTGCAACCCGCGTGATCTGCACATGCAGGCCTTCAAAGTCAAACGAAGCGCCGGAATCGGGGGAGCCGTCCGAACTGCTCCATGACCCAGCCGCTGACGGAGGCCATATCCGAGTCGGATTTCAGACCGAAATAATCTGCAAAATCGTCAAAACTCATTTCTGCATCAACCAGATAGGTGCCGTCGGTGCTCTTACTGATCGGCGTTTCTTCTTCGTCATGCTCGTCCCAGATCTCGCCGACCAGTTCCTCCAGAATGTCCTCCATCGTCACAATTCCGCAGGTGCCGCCGTATTCATCGACTACAACGGCGACATGCGTTTTTGCCTGCTGGAGTTTTTTGAGCAGCAGACTGATAGATTCCATCTCCAGCGCATAGACCGGCGGCAGAATAATGTCTCGAAGCGGCTTATCCGTCACGCCGCAGCCAACATAAAGTCCTTCTGATGGATGGTGCCAAGAATATTATCAATAGAATCCTGATAGATCAGGAGTCTTGAATATTTTGTCTCCGTGAACAGCGCGGCAACCTCTTCCTTGGTGGCTGTGACCGGAAGCGCGGCCAAATCAGTACGGTGGATCAAAATGTCCTCCGCTCGCTGTTCGGAAAAATCAATCGCGTTTTTGAGCAGTTCGCCCTCGTTTTTATCGATGCTGCCGTCCTGCTGCACCTCATCGACAAGCATGAGCAGTTCTTCCTGCGACATTTTATTGTCTGATTTGAGATGGAAGACCTTCGCCAACAGCTTTTTCCAAAGTGAAAAAATCGCGTTCAGCGGCGTAAAGACCCAGATCAAGACCTGCAGCATCGGCGCAGACAGCATAGCGCATTGCTCCGCACAGTCCTTCGCAATACTCTTCGGTGAAATTTCTCCGAAAATCAGCACAACGACCGTGACGACGACGGTAGAGATCGTGGCGCCTGCGTCGCCGTAATGCTTGACAAACAGTACAGTGCCGATCGAGGCTGTGGCAATATTCACGATGTTGTTTCCAATCAGAATCGTAGACAGCAGCCGGTCGTAACGTTCGAGCAGCCTGCAGACCAGCGCTGCCCGTTTATTCCCTTTCTCTGCAAGGGTCTTGAGCCGTGTTGTGTTTGCGGAGGAAAAAGCCGTTTCCGTCGCCGAAAAATAGGCGGAGAGAATCAGACAGCCTGCCATGATAATCAGGCATGTGGTGGTAGACAATGTAAAGTAAACTCCTTTTCTGTTATCTGATTATTTGCATGTAAAGACGCAAAAAGCACGTCCACCCTGCATCTAGCAGCGCAGATATGCTTCCAAAAACAGATGACAGATCAGACGTGTACTATGACAATCGCTGTCGTCAGAATCCATTCGGTTCATTCCTTTCTCATAAAATCAGGTTTATTATAACAAAAATCACGAATTCGTCAAGAAACAAATTCACCAGAAAGCAGAGGCTTTTGTCGGTCCGACAGAGTTGCTGCTTGCTGAAAGCGGCCGCGCCCAAGCCCCCCCCTTGTCATGCCTTGCATGGTAAGGGGAGGCTTGGGTTGATGTTACAGAGCAGGGGACCGTCGTCACTCCGCCTGATAAACGATCTCGCCGTTTACAATGGTCATGTACGCCTCGCCGCCGATGGTGGTCAACGGGTCTGCTGTCCAGAGAACAAGATCGGCGTCCTTGCCCGGTTCCAGGCTGCCGACACGGTCGGCAATGCCGAGGCTTTTAGCCGGGTTGATGGTGATGGCATGCCACGCTTCCTCCATCGGCAGTCCAGCCGCTGCTGCAAGTCCAGCCGCCAGCGGCAGATATTGCAGCGGAATGACCGGTGCATCGGTAATGATGCTGACCGTCAGTCCTGCGCGGTATAAAACGCCCGCCGTCGTAAAGCTTTTGTTCCGCAGTTCGACCTTGCTCTTGCTGCCGAGCGATGGGCCGACAAAGACCGGATATCCTTCTTCGGCCAGTTCATCTGCGATGACCTCGCCGTCTGTGCAGTGGTCAAGCGTCAGCTTCAGATTAAACTCGCGCGCGATGCGCACGGCGGTCAGAATATCGTCCGCGCGGTGTGCATGGCACTTGATCGGGATCTCGCCATTCACGACCGGGAGCATCGCCTCCAGCTTCATGTCCAGCGGCGGATTTTTCCCAGCGGCCTTGTCGTCGCGGTAGCGTATGGTGCGCATCAGCAGTTCGCGCAGCAGACCGGCCACGGCCATGCGCGTCATGGGGCTCTGCTTTTTGTTCTGCCCGTAGCAGCCCTTTGGGTTTTCGCCGAACGCGCATTTCATTGCTGCGGGCGACCGCAGTACCATCTTGTCAACGCGCTTGCCAGCCAGCTTGAGGATGGCGAATGTGCCGCCGACGACGTTTGCACTGCCGGGGCCGGTGCAGGCGGTCGTTACGCCGCCGCGAAGCGCCAGACCGAACGCCTCATCCTGCGGATTGATCGAGTCGATGGCACGCAGCTGCGGCGTCAGCGGATCAACGATCTCGTTATAGTCCATGCCTTCCCAACGCATGGATTGATTGTCAAGGCCGATGTGGCAGTGTGCCTCCACGCAGCCCGGCGTGAGCAGCCGCCCCTGCGCATCAATGACCTTTGCGCCCACGGGCGCGTCGATTTCCGGCGCGACAGCAGCGATTTTTCCGTCCTCGATCAGCAGGCATCCATTTGGAATGTCCGCTCCGGCCATCGTTTTGATGTGTGCGTTCTGAATCAGCAGCATATTGTATCTCCTTTCACAGCGCCAATTCGCTGTTTCCTCCAGTATAACGCGAGCCGCCGCCAAAAAGCAAGCGCTGTTTTTCCCCAGTCCGCTAGACAAAAAAGGCAGATGCTGTTATGATAGAAACAGAAAATCCAAAAACGACGATCAAGGAGATTGCTATGAAACAGTATTATCTTGAATTGAGTTCGGTTCCACGCGCGTCAAGGCCGTCCTGATCGACGGCGAGCACCGCATTGTCAAAAGCGGTGATTACACATGGAAAAGCAGTCTGGAAAACGGCGTCTGGACGTATCATATGGAGGATGTGCAGACCGGCCTGCGCACCGCCATTCGCAACCTCGGCGAACTGCCCGGCGCCGTTTCGGCCATGGGCATTTCCGGCATGATGCACGGCTATCTGGCCTTCGACAAGGACTGGAACCTGCTGGCTCCGTTCCGCACCTGGCAGAACACCATGACCGGCGAGGCAGCCGAGCAGCTTACGGCGGAATTCGGCTTCAACATCCCGCAGCGTTGGTCCATTGCGCATCTGTATCAGGCTATACTGAACGGCGAAGCGCACGTCAAAAATATTGCGCACATCACAACGCTTGCAGGCTATGTCCATTATTTGCTCACGGGCGAAAATGTTCTCGGCGTGGGAGAAGCCTCCGGTATGTTCCCCATTGACAGCGAAGCGCTGGATTATGACGCGGCCATGCTCGAAAAGTTTGACGCACTGATTGCCAAATACGGCTTTGCGTGGACGGCGCGCAGCGTTCTGCCTAAGGTTCTGACAGCAGGACAGGCTGCAGGCGCTCTGACGCAGGCAGGAAGCACGTTCCTTGACGGCCTGCTGTCTGCCGGTATCCCTGTTCTGCCCGCCCGAGGGCGACGCAGGCACCGGCATGACGGCGACGAACGCCGTCGCACCCAGAACCGGCAACGTCTCGGCAGGTACGTCTATCTTCGCCATGGTCGTTCTGGAAAAGCCGCTGTCGAAGGTCTATCAGGAGATCGACATGGTCACCACGCCCAGCGGCAAGCCTGTCGCCATGGTACACTGCAATAACTGCACGAACGATATGAACGCATGGGTGAGTCTGCTCGGCGAGACGGCGAAGCTGTTCGGCGCGGAGGTTTCAACCGGCGAATTGTTTACAAAGCTTTACCAGAAGAGCCTTGAGGGCGATGCTGACTGCTCCGGCGTCCTGACCTATAACTATATGGCAGGCGAGGGCATCACATCTGGACGAGGGCCGCCCGATGGTCGTCCGAAAGCCAGAAAGCAGCTTTACGCTTGCAAATTTCCTGCGTTCGCAGCTCTACGCAACCATGTCAACGCTCAAGCTTGGTATGGATATTCTCGCAGAAGAGCATGTTGCCATCGACTCCCTGACCGGCCACGGCGGCCTGTTCAAGACGCCGGTTGTCGGCCAGAAGTATATGGCTGCTGCCTGCCGCGCACCTGTGACCTGTATGGAATCGGCGGGCGAGGGCGGGCCTTACGGCATGGCGCTGCTTGCGTCCTATCTGGTGCAGAAACAGGACGGCCAGACGCTTGAACAGTATCTGGAGACTGAGATTTTCGCGGACGTCAAGCGCACGACGCTTGCGCCCGATCCCGAAGATGAAGCCGGCTTCGACCGCTATCTTAGCTGGTACCGCAGCGCACTCGCAGCGGAAAATGCCGCAGTAAAAGCGTTCTGATCAATCATTCCGAAAACAAGGAAAAGGCTCCCCGTCTCCGGGAAGCCTTTTTGCTTACATGGCCGAGGAAATCGCGTCTACAGCCTTTTCTGCTTCGTTTTGAATGGCCTTGGCGGCCTGTTTCGTCAAGCGGTATGCGTCGCTGTTTTTCGGCAGCATCATCGCGCCCAGCGCGCCGACGGCGACACCTGCGCCCATGGTCAGGAAAAAAAACCCCGTACTGTCATATGCGCACCTCTTTACCGCATCGCTGTACCGGACGTACTGCCGGTCACAGTTCTGCCGGTTGCCGTACCGCTCTGGCTGTAGCCCGCGCCGTTGTAGCCGGGGTTGTAGTTTGTGCCGTTATACACGCCGCCATAGCCGTTTGTGCCGTTGACGTAGCCGTTCCGGGTCGTGGAGACGTTGGAATAGCCGTCGTAATACGGCTGCGTCGCCGCACACGCGGTCAGCGACGCGGCGAGCATCAGCGCTGCAAGCAGCAAAAGTAAGCCTTTTTTCATGAAAAATTCCTCCTTTTTTTGCGAATCATATCGCTGAGGCTAGTTTCTGCAAGCACTGCGCGCGGTATGCTGTGAGTTTTTTACAGAGCAGGAATCGATAAAAATCGAGATAAGCATATTGAAAGTTTGCGTTTATGCTGTATAATAAAAAACAGATAAAATGAGAAGGAGAACGCTCATGAAAAAAGCTGTCCATCAAAAAAGGCGTGCAGTGCATGGCCTGTCTGGAGTGCGTCCGCGCCTGCTCCAACGCTTACTATAAGGAATTCCACCCCGACAAGGCTGCGCTGAAGATCGTCCAGCGCGGCGAAAACGTCCGACCCATGGTCTGCGTCCAATGCGGCAAGTGCGCCGAGGCCTGTCCTCCGGTGCGATCACCCAGAACCCCAAGGGTGTCTGGATGATCAGCCGCAAACTCTGTACCGGCTGCGGCAAGTGCGTCGAAGCGTGTCCCTTCGGCCTCATCGTCAAGGACGAGGCCGTCCCGTATTCCAGCAAATGCACCGCCTGCGGCATCTGCGTCAAGGCATGTCCCATGGAGCTGCTGGAGATTGTTGAAAAATAAACCCAAAGCGGCGGATTTGCGAATCTGCCGCTTTCGTTTATCATAAAGATAGCTAGCTGCAGATTTGCGGGCTGGTCAAGCCTCCGGCGGCACTATCTTTTCTGCCTTGCCGGAAAAGACAGGGGAGAAGCGGTAAAACGCCCTGCGTTTAGAATTTGCAGAGTAGTACGAATTCGCCGAAGATTTCCATAAAAACAGTGCGTCCTGCCGGGGCGATGCGACGCCCGCAGGCTAGCTTTGAGGCGCAACCGCGCGTAGCACGGTTCTTAGTGCCGAAGATGGACATCGCTCCCCTGCGAAGCTTATACGCACAGCGTCAAAAAAATTTTGAACAAATTTCGCGGGAAAAGCCCGGAGGGAAAAGCAAACTCCCTCCGGGCTTGTTTTCCGATTTTTGTGCTGGTTCGTATCAGGAAAATTGCCTTATATTATGTAAATTCATTCGCCTTCGGCCGAACTGTCCTGGCCCTCCGGCTTCTTCTTTTTCAACCCAGACCATGCCGACCAGAAGCAGAAAGACTGCGGCGCGCAACAGGCTGAATGTTCCGTTTTCGAGACATGCCTAGATTTTTGCCAGCATGGTTCGACATGTTCAGCAAAATTGCAAAAGCTCAGTTCGTTCCCGTTTTTCAGCACGAGCATCAGCAGCAGCGACAGAACCGTCGCCTCCACATAGTTGATGAGCGCACCGTTTGCCGTGCCGAACAGCTTTCCGGCGCGGACGTTCGTCATACGGTTGACGGAGTTGAAAAAGCCGTTGATCAAGGCGGTCAGATAATAGATCATTTTGCAGCCCTCCCTCAGTTCAGAACGACCAGAAGCACGCCCAGCAGCACCAGCGCGTAACCCGGCAACTGCCGCTTCCGGATGCGCGTGACTGGCATACCGAACAGACCGAACCGGTCGATCAGCGCGGAGGAGACGAGCTGTCCGGCAGTCGAAAGCGCCATGAACGCGCTCGCGCCGACGTGCAGTGTGCACCAGCTGGACGAGGCGACGATGGCGATGCCCATCACGCCGACCAGATACACGTACCACGGCGCACCCGCGAACCGCAGCGTCTGCCGCTTTGCCAGCAGATATGCAAGCAGCAGCACGAGCGCGATCGCGTGCACAAAAAAGCAGATGCCGAACAGACTGAAATAATTGCCCATCTGGCCATTGAGCGAAACCATGACGCCCTGCAAAATACCGGCCAGAAGCAGCAGCCCGAGATACAGCAGAAACAACCCCTTCTTTCTTATCGGTCTGCACGTATCTTACCACGGAACCGCCGCGTTTTCCAGCCCTGTTTTCTGCCTTGACAGGCTGAATGCGCGCAGATATAATCACTGCATCAGAAAAACAGGAGGCGGACGCCATGGCAACGACAAAGGACTATCTGGATTTTGTCTGTACGCAGCTTGAGGGGATCGGGGCGTCGACTATAAGCGGATGTTCGGCGAATATCAAATCTACGTCAATGACAGCCCGTCCTGCTGGTCTGCGACAACACAGTATTTGTAAAGAATCACCCGGCGCTTGCGCACCTGCTGGCCGAAGCGCCGGAGGGCCTTCCGTATCCGGGCGCAAAGCCGCAGAAAATTCTGGACGTGGAAAACCGCGCGCTGACCGCGCAGGTTCTGGAGATCCTGGAGCGCGTCACGCCCGTCTCCAGACGCCGGGCGCAGAAGACCTACGGCGGCGCTTTCATGGAAATCCATAATCTGTATATTTGGCCTGCGCGCGTGATTGCAATTTCTTCGCGATTGTGGTAAAATCAATTCCATTCCAATTTGGAGCACGGTTAATGATGAAGAAAACAAAGCTTATCCGCGGCGGCATCATGGCACTTTTTGTGCTGGCGGCGCTGCTGCTGGTCTATCTTGTGGTGCGGCAGACGATGCCGGATATCATTCCTCTGCTGCGCAGCGGCGACGAAGAGGCGCTGGAGGCGTATCTGAGCCGCGATATGTCGTTCACCGGCATTTTGTATATGGCGCTTTTGCAGATGGTGCAGGTCTGGTCCATCGTCATTTCCGGCGTGATCGTCAATGTGGCCGCCGGCGTCGTCTACGGCGTCTGGCGCGCGTTCGCCATCTGCCTCGTCTCGTCCTCTCTTGCGCATGGCATCAGCTTTACGCTCTACCAGCGTCTGGGGAAGTACCTCGATAAGCTCCTGCCGGACAACAGCTCGGACAAACTCGACATTGTTGCGAAGTCTGAGCATCCGGCCTATATGGTCGTGACGCTCTGCTTCCTGCCGCTCATCCCGAACGGCTTTATCCCCATTGCCGCCAGCCGCTCCCGGCTGAAGCCGTGGGAATTTACGCTTGCCATGTTCTTCGGCAGCGCGTTCAGCACGCTGGTTTACTGTTGGCTGGGCAGCAATCTGATCCACGGCGACTGGATCGGTTCTGCTGTGCTGGTCGTGCTGATGCTGAGCATTGCGTTTTTGCTGTGGAAGTACCAGAAGCAGGTGCTGCATCTGGTCGGACAGCTTGTGGAAAAGAGGAAGCAAAGAAATGGAAACAAAAACGCTGACCTTTCGGAAAGCAGCCGCGTCTGACCTTGACGCCGTAACGGCGATCTATGACAGGCTCCACGCGCAGGAGGACGCGGGCCGCGTGACCATCGGCTGGGTCACGGGTGTATATCCGGTCCGATTTGACGCCGAGCAGGCGGCTGCGCGGTGACCTGTACGTCTGCGGGTCAGAGGGCCGCGTCGCGGCCTCCGGCATTCTCAATCAGAGGCAGGTGGAACGTCTACACGGAGGGCCGCTGGGCCTATGCGGCGGAGGACAGGGATGTTCGTCCTGCACACGCTGACCGTCGATCCCGACCTCTCCGGCTGGGGCATCGGCTGCGCGTTCGTGCAATTCTATGAGGATACTGCGAGAGCGCTGGGCTGCACCGTGCTGCGGATGGATACCAACGAAAAAAACGCTGCCGCGCGGCGCTTATACGCGCGGCTCGGCTACCGGGAGGCGGACATCGTGCCGTGCGCGTTCAACAGCATTCCGAATGTGCGGCTCGTGCTGCTCGAAAAGAAGCTATAATTTTTAATATGGAGGGCTGCGGAAATGGCAAGACCTGCGTGGACAGCGCAATGCACGAACAGGAAGCTGATTGGGGAGCTGCTGCCGGTCCGGCGGCGGGAGAGCCACAAGGGTGATTACGGCAGAGTCCTTCTGCTCTGCGGCTCCGAGGGGCTGACCGGCGCGGCAAGGCTTGCGGCAAAGGCCGCACTCCGCACGGGCAGCGGCCTTGTGCATCTCGGCGTGCCGGAGAAAATCTATCCGATCATCGCCGCAGGCGCGGGGAGCGAGATCGTCTTTCCGCTCCCGTGCGACGAGGCAGGGCGGCTCTGCATGGCCGCGCTGCCTGCGATTACAGCGCGGCTTCCCGAAATGGACGCTGTGCTGCTCGGCCCCGGTCTTGGCCGCTCGGAGGAGCTGACGCGGCTGGTGCAGGCGGTCCTTTCCGTCTGCCGCGCGCCGCTCGTTTTAGACGCGGACGGCATAAACGCCGCTGCGCCGCATATAGATGTGTTGCGTGGATGTGCCTGTCCGGTCGTGCTTACGCCGCATGACGGCGAGTTTCTGCGGCTGGGCGGCGACCCCAAAGCAGCCGACCGGACGCAGGAGGCGATGTGCCTCTCGGACCGGACGCATGCCGTTCTCCTGCTCAAGGGCAGCCGGACAGTCATCACTGATGGCCTTAACATTTATGTAAACCATACTGGGAACCCCGGCCTTGCGGCCGGCGGCAGCGGCGATGTTCTGGCCGGGATGCTCGTGTCGCTTCTAGGCCAGCATATCATGCCACTGGAGGCAGCTGCCGCAGCTGCATGGCTACACGGCGCCGCCGCTGATCTTGCGGCGCAGGAGCTGGGGGAGTATGGCATGGTGCCGGAGGATCTGCTGTTGCGCATTCCGCGACTTCTGCCATAAGGGTGATATTTGTTGCGAAAAAAACTGGCGCTTCTTCTCTGCGCATTTCCCATGCTGCTGTCGGCCTGCTCGGCCAAACGTCCGGCCCAGCCGCCGCTGACGTTCCGCACGGCGCTTCTGCAGTCCGGCGGCTGCTCGTTCACCGCCGCCATTACGGCGGACTACGGCGAGAGCGCCGCGTCCTTCACGCTGGACTGCGTATTCTCGCCTGAAACAGGCGCATCCGTCACTGTGACGGAGCCGGAGTCGATCGCGGGCATTCAGGCGCAGGTCAAGGATACTGCAGCGTCCGTTTCCTATGACGGGATGCAGCTCGGCCTTGGCTCGCTGGCAAATGGAAATCTTGCGCCGCTGGCCGCGCCCTATGTTCTGGGACAGTGCTGGGCGGGGGAGTACATCGACGCGACCGGCACGGAGGACGGCCTTCTGCGCACGACCTATCGAATGGGCTACGAAGAAAAGGAACTTGTCGTCGACACGTGGTTCTCGCAGGAGCCGCTTGCACCTGTCCGCGCAGAGCTGAGCTTTGAGGGCCGGATGGTACTGCGCGCGGATATCTCCGCGTTTTCGATGAAATCAACAGAGGAATAGATATGAAGACACTCAAAAGAACCTGGGCGGATATCTCGCTCGACAATCTGGAATACAATTACCGCTCCATCCGGGCGCATCTGCCGTCCGGTACGCGCTTTCTCGGCGTGATGAAGGCCGATGCCTACGGCCACGGAGCCGTGCCGGTCAGCCGGGCGCTGGCCGATCTCGGCGCGGAATATCTGGCCGTGTCCAATCTGGAGGAGGCCGTACAGATTCGGCGCGGCGAGGTGCGTCTGCCAATCCTGATCCTGGGCTATACGCCGCCGGAGTACGCCGCGAATATGATCTTCCTCGATATCACGCAGGAGGTGCATTCGCTGACCTACGCGCAGGAGCTGAACGAGGCGCTGGCCGGGACAAATTACATTCTGAACGTGCATCTCAAGCTTGATACCGGCATGACGCGCATCGGCTTCTTTGCCTATGACAACGACCGGACGCTGGACGAGCTGAAGCAGGTCGCGGCGCTGACGCATCTGCACATTGAGGGTGTTTTCATGCACTTCTGCGTCGCTGACAGCCGGGCTGAGGAAGACGTTTTGTTTACAAAACTGCAATACAAGCGTTTTATGGATATGCTCAGCGCCATGGAGGGCGTCGGCATCCGGCCGGAGATCCGGCACTGCTGCAATTCCGGCGCGACGATCCTGTACCCGGAATTCGCGCTCGACATGGTGCGCCCCGGCATCATCACCTACGGCAACGCGCCGTCGGAGGAGCTGGAGGGCGCGATCAGCCTGCGGCCCATGATGTCGCTGCATTCCATGATCGCGCAGGTGCGCACCGTACCTGCCGGGACGGATATCAGCTACGGCAGGCTCTACAGAACGACGCATGATACCCGCGTCGCCGTCCTGCCCATCGGCTATGCCGACGGCCTGAGCCGTCTTCTGACCGGAAAGGCAAGCTTCTATCTGCAAGGGAAGCTGGTTCCCGTTATCGGGCGGATCTGTATGGACATGTGCATGCTGGACGTCTCGGAAGTGCCGGACGCAAAGCCCGGCGATATCGTCACGATCTTCGGCTATGACGACGACGGCACGCTCGTGCCGTGCGAGCGCCTTGCCGCCGCGCAGGGGACGATCAACTATGAGCTGCTCTGCCAGATCAGCAAGCGCATCCCGCGCATCTGTCACCGCGGCGCAGAGACATCGCAGATTTTGCAATATATCGTTTAAGGAACCTCTGACTCAATGCCCTTCGGCCTTCGCCGGAGTGCTTTTGATTCCCAATCCTGCGGTATGAAAACTTGAAATACACAAAGTATTCCTGCGTTTTCATACCTTGTCTTTGGGCTAAAATCTCTCGCCGAATGCTCTCGGTCATTAAATCAGAGTTTCCTTAGAAAATCTGCCATTTTTCGCCGCTTTCTGCATAGTATGAAGTGGAAGCATCCGAATGTGAAAAGAAAGCGAGGGTTCCCCTGTTTATTTTTGACCTCTGCGTGGGAGAATAGAAACAGCGGCGCGAAACGCGCGCGTACTTTTTCCGCGGAGTGTGAAGCAAATGGATACGAACGTGAAACGCGGCGACATTTTCTACGCCGACCTGAGCCCGGTCGTGGGCAGCGAACAGGGCGGGTGCCGGCCTGTGCTCATCGTGCAGAACGACACCGGCAATAAGCATTCGCCGACGGTTATTGCCGCTGCCATTACCAGCCAGACCGGCAAGGCGCGCCTGCCGACGCACATTTCGCTGAGCGGCCACGACGTGGGACTCACGAAGGACTCCGTCATTCTGCTTGAGCAGATCCGAACCATTGACAAGCGCCGCCTGCGTGAGCATACCGGCCACGCGGACCGCAGTGTCATGGAGCAGGTCGATTCCGCTTTAGCCGTCAGCTTCGGTCTTCAGGGCAGCTGAGCCGCCGCATGGAATATGGAAAGCACCTCCTGCATATCGTTTGCAGGAGGTGTTTTTATGCTTTCATATCCGATCACCGGCGTCCGCGAGGGGACGCTTCAGGCCGAGCGGGACGGCCTGTATTGGAACGTCAGCGCTGTATGCAGCAAGGACTGGAACTTTCCCATCCGCCTGATCGCCGAGCGGACGGCGCCCGCACCGTGCTGGGTGTCCCGCAGCCGGAGCCAGACGGCCTCCGGCTGCGGGCAAGGCTCTCCAACCGGAGCTGCCCGTTTTCCGGGCAGACGCGCATCCTGACCGACCAGACGCCGGAGCCGGAGCCTGAACCGGAACCCGCACCGGCGGAACCGGAGCTGCTCCCGTTCGAGCCGGAGAAGCCCTTTGAGCGCATTTCGGAGTTTTCCGTCATGAACGTTGCAGGACGGAAACTGGAAAGTTCCTGGCTGAAAACCGTCCGTGGGCAGCGTGGAATTGGACTTTTGCCCCGCCGCTGCCTGCTGAGCCCCCTCAGGGCTTCGCGCCAGCTCCCCCAAAGGGGAGCCTTTGTGGGCGCTCCCATCACACTTCCCCGGAAGGGAGGTTTTTATTTGCGTCAAATTGCCAAAACAGCAATGAATATACGCGCATAGATGTATATATCAACGAATATGATGAATATAATATTTTTTACTTGCATAATCATGCATAATGATGTATAGTATAGCAAACGAAGCCGCGATAGAACGGGCATGGGAGGGATCTGCATGAAAAAGGTATTTATCGACGGCAGCGCCGGGACAACCGGGCCTGCGTATTTTTGACCGCCTGCATAGACGAACGGATATTCAGCTTCTGACGCTCCCGGAATCGGAGCGCAAGCTGGAGCAGCCGAAAAAGGATGCTCAATGAGGCGGATGTCGTGTTCCTGTGCCTACCGGACGATGCGGCGTGTGAGGCCGTGTTATGGGTCGAAAATCCCGATACTGTTGTGCTCGACACGTCCACCGCGCACCGGACGGCGCCCGGCTGGTGCTACGGCTTCCCGGAGCTTTCTCCCGTGCAGGAGGCAAGACTGCGGCAGGCAAAGCGTATTGCCGTCCCGGCTGCCATGCCAGCGGCTTTATTGCGCTGGTCTATCCGCTCGTTTCCGCCGGACTGCTTGCACCGGATGTGCTTCTGAGCTGCTATTCGCTGACCGGCTATTCCGGCGGCGGCAAAAAGATGATGCGGAATACCGTGCGCCGGAGCGAAGCTTCCTCCTGAACGCGCCGCGCCAGTACGCGCTCGGCCAGACGCACAAGCACCTGAAGGAAATGAAGGCTGTCACTGGTCTTGCAAGCGAGCCGGTCTTCTGTCCGGTCGTCGCGGATTTCTACAGCGGTATGCAGGTGACGGTTCCGCTGTTCGCTAGCTGGCTGGCGCCGGGCGCAGGCATGGAGGAGGTGAAAAACGCCTACAAGGCCTCTATACCGGCCCGGTCGTCTCCTATACGGACGCGGCGGATGAGGGCGGCTTCCTGTCCGCTGCCGCACAGTCCGGTCTGGACAGCATGAAGATCACGGTCGCGGGCAAAGAGCAGCGGATGCTCCTGCTGGCCGTCTATGACAATCTCGGCAAGGGCGCGTCCGGCGCGGCAGTCGAGTGTATGAATTTGGTGACCGGCGCGGAAAAAACGCTGGGTCTGGAACTGTAACAGGGAGGAACCACAAATGAAACAGATCTCGGGCGGCGTGTGCGCCGCGACAGGCTTTTCGGCCTCCGGCGTCCACTGCGGCATCCGGAAAAATAAAACGAAGCGCGATCTCGCGCTGATCTATTCCAGCGTCCCGGCCAGCGCAGCCGCCGTCTATACGACCAATCTGGTCAAGGGCGCGCCGCTCGTCGTGACGAAGCAGCATCTGGCCGACGGCAAGGCGCAGGCCATCATCTGCAACAGCGGCAACGCCAACACCTGCAACGCCAACGGCGTTGCAATCGCCGAGCAGATGAGCGGGCTTCTGGGGCAGGCGCTGCATATTAGCCCGTCCGACGTTGTGGTCGCGTCTACCGGTGTGATCGGCCAGCCGCTCGACATTGCGCCCATCGCCGCCGGAATCCCGGAACTGGTCAACTGTCTCGGCCCGCACTCCGACGAGGCTGCCGAGGGCATCATGACCACCGATACAAAACGCAAAGAGATCGCCGTCAGCTTCACCGCCGGCGGGAAGGAATGCAAGATCGGCGGCATCTGCAAGGGCTCCGGCATGATCCACCCCAATATGGCGACGATGCTCGTCTTCATCACGACCGACTGCGCCATTTCTCCCGCTATGCTTCAAAAGGCGCTTTCAACCGACATCGCCAACACCTTCAATATGGTCTCCGTTGACGGCGACACGTCTACGAACGACATGGTGACGGTCCTGGCCAACGGCCTTGCGGGCAATGCGGAGATCACCGAAGAGGGCGCGGATTTCACCGCGTTCATGCAGGCGCTCAATACCGTGACCGTCTATCTCTGCCGCTGCATCGCGGGCGACGGCGAGGGCGCGACAAAGCTGCTCGAATGCAAGGTCTCCGGCGCGGAAACGCTGGACATTGCCAAGACCGTCGCTAAGAGTGTCATCTGCTCGTCCCTGACCAAGGCCGCCATGTTCGGAGCCGACGCAAACTGGGGCCGCGTCCTGTGCGCCATCGGCTATTCGGTGCGCCCGTCGACGTGAACAAGATCGACGTGCAGTTTGCGTCTAAGGCTGGAACCATTCTGGTCTGCGAAAACGGCGCGGGCGTTGAGTTCTCCGAGGAGCAGGCCAAGAGAATTCTGCTTGAGCACGAGATCGAGATTCTGATCAACCTCAAATCCGGCAGCGCAGCCTCCACAGCCTGGGGCTGCGACCTGACCTATGACTATGTAAAGATCAACGGCGATTACCGGACGTAACAGGGGGGAGCGGCATGGATATCACAAATGCACAGCGGGCCAGGGTTCTGGTTCACGCGCTGCCGTATATTCAGGATTACAGCGGCAAGATCGTCGTCGTCAAATACGGCGGCAACGCCATGATCTCCGAGCACCTGAAGGATTCCGTCATCCGCGATATCTGCCTGCTGCAGCTGATCGGCGTGAAGGTCGTGCTGGTGCATGGCGGCGGGCCGGAGATCACCGATGTGCTCGGCAAAATGGGCAAGCAAGCACGTTCGTCGACGGCGTGCGCGTCACGGACGAGAAGCCGTCGGCGTCGCGCTCATGGTGCTGGCAGGCAAGATCAACAAGACGCTCGTGAATCTGATTGAGCTTAAGGGCGGCAGCGCCATCGGCCTGTCCGGCCTTGACGGGCATATGCTCGAGGCTAAGATCAAAAAACCGGAACTCGGCTATGTCGGCCAGATCACGAACGTGAATGTCAAGCCCATTCTGGACGTGATCGACAAGGGCTATATCCCGGTCGTGTCTACGGTCGGCTATGACGATGCAGGGAATCTCTACAACATCAACGCTGATACCGCTGCTGCGCGTATTGCGGGCGAACTTGGCGCGGAGAGTCTCATCGCCATGACGGATATTGCAGGAATTCTCAAGGATAAGAACGATCCGTCAACGCTCCTCTCGTCCATCAAGGTCAGCGACCTGCCGGGACTGATTTCCGACGGTGTCATTCAGGGCGGCATGATCCCGAAGCGGAATGCTGCCGCAGCGCCATTGAATGGGGAGTGAACCGCGTGTTCATCATCGACGGCCGCGTCCCGCATGCCATTCTGATCGAAATGCTGACAAATGAAGGCATCGGCACAATGTTCACCAGATAGGAGGAACGAACATGGATACACAAAAGCTTGACCAGACCTATATTGCGAACACCTACGCGCGCTTCCCCGTGACAATCGTGAAGGGCAAGGGCTCGCTCGTCTGGGACGAGAAGGGCAAGGAATACATCGACCTGTCGACCGGAATTGCCGTTGATATCTTCGGCGTGGCAGACGAGGAATGGATGGCGGCCGTCACCAAGCAGCTCGGCACGCTCCAGCATATTTCGAATCTCTATTATACGGAGCCATGCGTAAAGCTTGCGCAGATGCTCTGCGAAAAGACCGGCATGAAGAAGGTCTTCTTCGGCAATTCCGGCGCGGAGGCGAACGAGTGCGCCATCAAGGCCGCCCGGAAGTGGTCGGAGGAGAAGAAAGGGGAAGGAGTATGCCACCATCATCACCCTGAAAAACAGCTTCCATGGCCGCACGATCACCACCCTGGCCGCGACCGGTCAGGACGTGTTCCACCACGATTTTACCCCCCTGACCGAGGGCTTTGTCTATGCCGAGCCCAACGATCTGGCCGATCTCGAGCAGCTGATCAAGACCAACAAATGTGCCGCCGTTATGATGGAGGTCGTGCAGGGCGAGGGCGGCGTCATGCCGCTGGACGAGGCGTATGTCAAGGGCGCGGCGAAGCTGTGCGAACAATATGATCTGCTTCTCATCTGCGACGAGGTGCAGGTCGGCAATGGCCGCAGCGGAAAGCTGTACGGCTATATGCACTACGGCGTGCAGCCCGATATCGTCTCCACGGCCAAGGGCCTTGCGGGCGGCCTGCCGCTCGGCGCGACGCTGCTGGGCGAAAAGGTGCAGGATGTGCTTTCCGCCGGAACACACGGCTCGACCTTCGGCGGCAACCCCGTCTGCTGCGCAGGCGCAATCAACGTCCTGAGCCGTCTGGACGAGAAGATGCTTGCGGGCGTAGAAGAACGCTCTGCGTATATCAATCCAGGAGAAAACGCATCCGATATCATTGCAGCGGCGCGAAGGGCGTGGTCATCGGCGTATCCGGCCGGCCCTCAATATCCCGGCCTGATGTCATCGGCATCCAGAGAGAGATTTTAAAAAACGCATCCGTATCTTTTGCGCCTGCGATCCGAAAAGCTGCTTTTCTGGTCATCAATGTATGAATTGTCGGCCCGAACGGCAGCGGAAAATCGAATATATCCGACGCTATCAGCTGGGTGCTCGGCGAGCAGAGCACCCGCGCGCTGCGCGGTGCGAAGATGGAGGACGTGATCTTCGGCGGTACAGCCAAACGCCCCGCTGTCGGCTACGCCGAAGCGACGCTCGTGCTCGACAATTCCGACGCCAGCCTTCGCATCGAGACGCCCGAGGTCATGATTACCCGCCGCTATTTCCGTTCCGGGGAAAGCGAATATTATATCAACAAGCAGCTTGCCCGTCTCAAGGACATCAATGAACTGTTCATGGACACCGGCCTTGGCCGCGAGGGCTATTCCAACATCGGGCAGGGCCGCATCGACGAGATTCTTGCACTCAAATCGACCGACCGCCGCGAAATTTTTGAAGAGGCCGCAGGCATTTCCAAATTCCGCCACAGGAAAGAGGACACAGAGCGCCGCCTTGCCAATACAGAGGACAACCTTCTGCGTATCGGCGACAAGATCTCCGAACTGGAACTTCAGGTTGGCCCGCTGCGGGAGCAGGCGGAGAAAGCACAGAAATATCTGACCTTCCGCACAGAACTCAAGGGCCTTGAGGTCACGGTTTGGCTGGAAAACCTCAAAAAATCGCTGAAAATGCCCGCAAGGCCGAGACAGACTATGCCTCCGCCACATTCATTCTCGAGCAGGCGCATGATGAACTGACCGCACTCTATAGTAAAGCCGAGCAGCTCAGTCTGCAATATAATCACCAGACGCTTCAGCTTGACCAGCAGCGCGAGCATATCAGCCAGATGGAAGCAGAGCGCCAGCAGGAGCAGAACGAGATTGCACTTCTGCGCTCCGAGATTCAGCATCATCAGACGAATATTGGCCGCATTCGGCAGGAACTCCAGGATCAGCAGAACCGCAGCGGCGGCATTGCGGGCCAGATCGAATCAGAACGCCAAAAGATCGCGGACAATACCCATGCGCTGGCCGCCGCAAATGAGAACCTCACCGCTGTCCAGCAGGAGGCGAAGTCCCTTGCAGAGCAGAACGGCGAGGCCGGACAGCAGCTTGTCTCCATCCGCGCCCAGCAGGCGCTTTTGCAGTCGCAGAGTGCTTCCGTGACCGCACAGATTGCGTCTATGGAAGCGTCCATGGAGGAAGTTCTCTCCCGCAGACAGACGCTGGAGGAGGATATGACTGCCGCCAAAACCCGGAAGGAGCAGATCGCGGCGCAGCAGCTTACCTGTAAAAAGAGCCTTGAGCAGGCACAGGATGACGCGCAGAGCGCAAAAATACCATCGCAGGCTATGAACTTCGCCTCAAAGCACGTCAGGATAAGCGCGACGGCCTGCAGAAGCAGCTGAACGCCGCCGGCGTCCAGCTGGATACGCTCGATTCAAGATTCATATGCTCCGAGAGATGGAGCGCGAATACGAGGGCTTTTCCAAGGCCGTCCGCCTTGTTATGCAGGATGCGGCAGCCGGAAAGCTTCGCGGTATCCATGGCCCGGTTTCCAAACTCATCCGCGTGGATGACCGCTATACCACCGCCATCGAGACGGCACTCGGCGCCGCCATGCAGAATATCGTTGTTTCCTCCGAGGAAGACGGTAAGACTGCCATCCAGATGCTCAAGCGCCGCGACGGTGGCCGCGCGACCTTCCTTCCGCTTACTACGATTAAGCCCCCCCAGACCCTGCAGGACACTGTCTGCCAGCGCCAGCCGGGCTTCCCTTTCTATTGCTTCCGGCCTCGTTTCCTGTGATGAACAATACCGCGCTGTCATCGAAAATGCCCTTGGCCGCACTGTGATCTGCGATACGCTCGATAACGCTGTGCCCATGGCCCGCGCCTGCGGCAGCCGCGTGCGCATCGTCACGCTCGACGGACAGGTCATGAACGCAGGCGGCAGCATGACCGGTGGCTCCGCCGCAAAAGCGCGGGCGTGCTGACCCGCGCCAATACGCTCGCAAAACTCGCGGAAGAACGCAAAGCACTCACTGAAAGCGCGGAAACGCTCAAGGCGCAGACCGCGGAGGCTGCCTCTGCTGCTGCAAAGACCGAATTTGAACTCACTGCCGTCCGCGGCCAACTCCGCGAAGCGGAGGATGAGGTTCTGCGCCGCACGGAGGAGCATAAGCAGGTGCAGCTTCTGGCTGCCGCGGTTACGGAAAACCTGGAAAATATCGAAAAAGAACTTGCGCATCTGACCAGCCGCACCGGCGGCGAGGAGGGCAAACTCCAGACGCTCAAGACCCAGCTTCAGCAGCAGACTTCCGCGCAGGAGGCGCTGCGCGCACAGGAGACGGAACTGACCAGTAGACAGACTGCCCTCACCGAGCAGCAGCAGCAGCTTGCCGACAAAATCACTGCCCTTCGTATGGATGCGGCGTCTATCGAAGCAGCGCGCGCTGCTTCCGAGAACACCATTGCCCAGCTTCAGGCGCTCAGCGAGGCGATGCAGGGCGATGTGACACAGAAGACGGGACTGATTCAGGAATACGAATCGCAGATATCTGCACTCGAAACGCAGGTGCAGGAGAAAACAGACGGCCTGACGGCCTCTGGCGCACAGCTAGACGGGGCCCGGCAGATGCTGAAGGAAGCCGTTGACGAACGCGCGCAGCTGGAGGCCAAACGCAGCCAGACCGAAAAGCAGGCACAGGATAAAAATCAGTCCATTTTGCAGCTGGAGCGCGAAACAGCCCGCCTCGAACAGAAAAAGGCTACCAGTGAACTCGAGGAAAAAGCAGATCGTCGATAAACTTTGGGATTCCTACGAACTGACCCCCGGTACGGCCGAGAAAGAGACGGTTGAAATCGAAAGCCTTCCGGCCGCAAACAAGCGTATTACCGAGGTGCGCCGGAAAATCTCGGCCCTCGGCACACCGAATCTTGGTGCGATCGACGAATATGCCCGCGTGTCCGAACGCTACGAATACCTGACCGCCCAGCGCGACGATGTGCAGCACGCCAAATCGGAGCTGGAAACGATAGTCGCCTCCATCACGATGGAAATGACCGAAATCTTTGTGAGGGAGTTTGCCCGTATTGATGAATATTTCGGCAAAACGTTTGAAGAAATGTTCGGCGGCGGCAAGGCCTCGCTCATTCTGGAGGACAAGTCTGCACCGCTTGAATGCGGCATTGAGATCCGTGTCCAGCCGCCCGGAAAGCAGGTCAAGACCATTACGCTCCTGTCCGGCGGTGAAAAAAGCATTCGTGTCCATCGCACTCTATTTTGCCATCTTAAAGGTTCGTCCCACGCCGTTCTGTATGCTCGACGAGATCGACGCCGCACTGGACGACCGCAACGTCGAACGCTTTGCGAATTATCTGCACACCCTCAGCGACAAGACCCAGTTCATCCTCATTACCCACCGCCGCGGCACCATGGAGGCCGCCGATGCTCTACGGCGTGACCATGCAGGAGCAGGGCGTCTCAAAATCCTCCGCCTGAGCCTCGACGAGTTGGCCAAGCAGCTAGGAGTCACGAACTGAGACATACGGAAAAGCTGTCAAAAGGCTGGAACACCATACAAACTTGCGGCTGCGGCACAGCATTTTCTTTTTGCTTCTCCAAAGAAAACGCTGCTCGTCGGAAACGGCCTCGACGGAACGAGTCGCCGCTAGGCGCGACGTCTCTTATCCTCTGAGCCCGCTTCCTCCTCTTCAAATTGCAAACGCTACGCCGGTTTGCAATTTGAAGCCCGAGGGGATTTCGATTTTCCCCGGCCCCCTTTGAACCGACCAGAAAAAGCCGCTTCGGTTTTTCTGGACTTTTCCGCGGTAACAAGAACAGCGATGAGTTTTGGCAGACAGCAAGACCAATGCGAATTCGTACGGCTTTGCATATTTCGGCTGCAAAACGGATTTACCGCAGCTATTCAAATGCAACGATTATCAAACCCGGCGTACCGTAACAGGCGGCGCGTACCATAGCGTCTGTAGGGGAGTATGTGTGTCCACAACAACTAAAAAATTGGTGCTTACCTAAACTGCATCTGCAGTAGGCACCAAACGTGTCCAAAAGCACTCTTTTCTTCCATATCTTTTCTCTTGCGAGAGAAAAGATATGGCCGCCGGAGGCATCTCCCCGCAATACCATCCAGAAAGGATATCAAATACATGGGATTTTTTGAAAAACTCAAGCAGGGACTGAGCAAGACCGCCAGCTCGATCAGCAGCGTTTTTACTGCCAGCGAACTGGACGACGAGTTTTATGACGATCTTGAAGAAAGCCTTATCGTCTCCGACCTTGGCATGGACACGACAGAGGCTGTTATGGACCGCCTGCGCCAGACTGCGAAGGAGCAGCGCATCAAGACCGTTGATGAAGCCAAGGTTGCCCTGCGCGGCATTCTTGCCGATATGCTGAACGTCGGCGATCCGGCTCTGAAGCTGGATACAAAGCCGTCGGTCATTCTCGTCATCGGCGTCAACGGCGTCGGCAAAACGACAACCATTGGTAAACTCGCCCACCAGCTGCACGATCAGGGAAAAAAAGTCCTCTTGTGCGCGGGCGATACCTTCCGCGCCGCGGCAGCTGATCAGCTTGAAATCTGGTCGGAGCGTGCGCACTGCGACATTATCCGCCAGCATGAGGGGCGCCGATCCCGCCTCCGTCGTCTTTGATGCTATTGCAGCGGCAAGAGCACGCGGCAGCGACGTCATCATCTGCGACACAGCAGGGCCGCCTGCACAACAAGCAGAACCTCATGAACGAACTCAATAAGATCTCCCGCATTCTCGACCGTGAACTGCCCGGAGCCAGCAAGGAGGTTCTGCTCGTCCTCGACGGCACGACCGGCCAGAACGGCCTGCTTCAGGCCAAGCAGTTCCAGGAGTGCGCGGGCGTTACCGGCATGGTTCTCACGAAGCTGGATGGCACGGCCAAGGGCGGCGTGGTCATTGCGGTCGCGCAGGCGCTGCACATCCCGGTCAAGTTCATCGGTGTCGGTGAACAGATCGACGACCTGATGCCCTTTGACGCGAAAAGCTTTGCGGAGGCGCTCATATGAAGGTGATTTTAGCCAGCCAGAACCAACATAAGCTGGTGGAACTGTCTGCAATCTTGTCCCAGCTTGGCTTCGAGATCGCATTGGAATCGGAATACGGCCTGCATGTGGATGTCGATGAAACAGGCACGACCTTTGAGGAAAATTCTCTCTTGAAGGCCGAGGCTGTCATGAAAGCCAGCGGCCTGCCCGTTCTGGCTGATGACTCTGGCCTTATGGTCGATGCACTGGACGGTGCGCCGGGCGTCTATTCCGCCCGCTACGGTCATAAAAACTCCGATGCAGAGCGTATCGAGTATCTGCTCAGTAATTTGAAGGATGTTCCTGCGGAGCAGCGCACAGCAAAGTTCGTCTGCGTCATCACCTGCCTCTGGCCGGATGGCCGGAAGATCGCCGCACGCGGCGAATGCCCCTGACAGATCCTGCTTGCACCGCAGGGACAGGGGGGGCTTTGGATATGACCCCGTGTTTTATCTGCCGGAACTTCAAAAGACCTATGCCGAACTCCGCCCGGAGGAAAAGAACGCCATCTCCCACCGTGCGCGGGCACTTCAGGCATTTTGCAGAATCTATCGGGAGGAATTTGAACATGATGACAAGTAAAGAGCGCGCCGAATTCCGCGCGCAGGCCAATACGCTGGATGTAACGCTCATTGTCGGTAAGGGCGGCATTTCCGACACGCTTCTGGATGAGGCAGTCGTCCTGTTGGACAGCCACGAACTGGTCAAGGGCCGCGTCCTTGAGACCTCAGGCCTCACAGCCCGCGAGGCTTCCGACGCCATCTGCGAGGCGCTGGGCGCCGAGGGCATTGCATGCGTCGGCACGAAGTTCGTGATTTGGCGCAAGTCCGAAAAAGTGGAGCAGGAAAAGAAAAAGGCAGCCTCAAAAAAGCCGGCCAAAAAAGTCTCCGGCAATTATAATCCTGTCAAGGCTGGCCTTCGCGCCCGCAAGCAGGCAGCTGAGCAGCAGCGCAAGCAGCGCAAGCAGTATTTCCACGACAAAGCAGTTTCCGCCGCGATTGAGCGCAGCCGCCAGCAGAAGGAAGAGCAGTAAACAGACAAAACACAGACGGAGGTGCGCAGCATGGCAAGGATCGGCGTTTACGGCGGCAGCTTCAATCCGCCGCATCTGGGGCACATTTTTGCCGCACGGAAGGCGCAGCAGCTGCTGGGACTGGACAAAAGTTCTGCTGATTCCGGCGGCTATCCCGCCGCACAAGGCTGTGGCCGAGGGCTCACCGGACGGCGAGACGCGTCTTGCACTCACAAAAGCTTGCCATAGCAGGAGAAGCGGGTATGGAGGTCAGCCGCATTGAACTGGATCGTCCCGGCCCGAGTTACACTGTGGATACGCTGCGCACGCTTCGGGAATGCTATCCGCAGGATGCGCTGTATTTACTCATGGGAACCGATATGTTCCTGTCCTTTTTCCAATGGCGTGATCCGGAGCACATCGCAAGACTGGCCGTGCCGGTCTGCATGGCCCGCGTCCGCACGGACGAAGCGCTTTCCGCGCAGCTGCTGGCGCAACAGGCAGCAATGGAGGCTGCGTTCGGTGTCCGACCCATTGTTTTACAGAATGATTGTCTGGAAATCTCGTCAACCGAGGCCAGAAGGCTTCTGTTTTTTGGCATCGCGGATGAGGTCCTGCACCCGGATGTGCGCTCCATGATCGAACGGGAGAATCTCTACGGCGTGGGCGGCAAGTATCATGCGCTGCCATTTGATGAACTGCGCCGCGTCAGCCTCTCCCTTCACAAAGAAAAACGCCGCGCCCACGCGCAGGGCGTGTCCGATACTGCCGTGCTGCTGGCGAGGAAATACGGCGCGGATGAGACGGACGCCGCTCGGGCAGGAATCCTGCACGATATTACCAAGGCGCTTTCTCCGGCGCAGCAGCAAAAGCTGGTCGATCATTGGAAGCTGCCGGTGTCGCCGTTTGAATACACGCAGACCAAGCTGCTTCACGCCAAGACCGGCGCAGCCGCTGCCGAGCGCATCTTCGGCGAAGATGCCGCTGTCGTCTCCGCCATTGACTATCATACGACCGGCAGAGCCAACATGACCCTGTTGGAAAAAATCATTTACATTGCAGATTACATGGAGCCGAACCGTGATTTTCCGGGCGTTGACCGCCTGCGGGAAACCGTCTGGCGTGATCTGGACGAAGGCGTCCTGCTCGGCATCAATATGACGCTCGAACAGCTTGCCCAGAAGGGCCAGCCCGCCTGTACCGATTCCCTTGCAGCACACGACTGGCTTCTGAGTACCCGAAAGGAACCCTGAATGAAACTATTTGGAAATCGCCGCGCGGCGCATGCGAAGAGGACCTCCCTTCCGCGCGGAGTGCGCACGGCGCTGATCATTACAGCGGTGATACTTCTGCTTTCAGGCAGTGTGTTTGCGGCGTGGAAGCTGCTTGTAAAGCCAGTGGAGCGGCCGGCGATCTCTGCGCCGGAACCGGAGCCTCCTGCCGTTGAGCCTGAGACGCCGGAGCCCTCTGTCGTCCATGTGACGCCGCAGGAGGTTGAGCTGGAGCCGCAGCCGGAGGAGGATGTGCCCACCGAGCAGCCGAAGGCGCTGCGCGATGGCGTGTATAACATCCTCACCTGCGGTACGGACGGCGACGGCTACCGCACCGACACCATGATCATTGCCCATCTGGATGCAAACAACCATACAGTTGCGCTTCTGTCCATTCCGCGCGACACGCCGGTCGCAACTGGAAACGGGGGCCTCATGAAGATCAACTCGGTCTATGCGGGCGGCGGGACGGACGGTATGGAGCGCCTTGCCTCACGCCTTCAGAGTTTGCTTGGCTTCCCGGTTGATGGTTATGTGCTCGTTGATCTCGAGGCGTTCAAAAAGACCGTCGATCTGGTTGGCGGCATCGACTTTGACGTGCCGCAGGACATGAATTATGACGACGCTTCGCAGGATCTGCACATCCATCTGCAAAGGGAATGCAGCATCTGGACGGCGAAAAGGCGATGGAACTTGTCCGCTTCCGCAAGGGCTATGCCTCACAGGATATCCAGCGCACACAGGTACAGCAGCAGTTTTTAAAGGCGCTGGCAAAACAGTGCCTGTCTGTTGGCAGCCTGACCAAGCTTAAGGAATTTGCAGACATTTTTGTAGAATATGTCACGACAAACCTCACGACCGGCAACATGGTCTGGTTCGGCAAGGAACTGCTCAGCTGCGATTTTGACAATATGAAGACCTACACCGCCGAGGGCGAGGGCGCGATGATCAATGGTGCGTCCTATTATCCACTCTACGCAGGCCGGCTTCTGGAAATTGTCAACGCCGCCTTCAATCCCTATGACGCGCCGATTGCCTCCGGCAGTCTGAACGTCATCACGCCCGATCAGGCGTATTCCTATCAGAAAAAGCCTGACCCGGAGCCTGAAACGCCGGAAGATGCGGAGCAGTCGGAGGAATCGGAAGATCCTGGCGACATGGAAACACCGGAGGAACCGCAGGAGCCGGAGAACCCGGATTCCAGTGAAGACCCCTTCCCGGACGGTATGGTCTGGGAGGATCCCGATACAGATCAGAAAGGAACATAAAACCATGCTCAGTGCAAAAGAAGTGGCCGCGCTTGCGGCAAAGGCGCTCGACGCCAAGATGGGCGAGGACATTCGCCTCATCGGCATCACCGATATCTCGACCCTCGCCGATTATTTTCTCATCTGCACCGCTACCAGCTCCACCCACGTCAAGACTCTCTGCGACGCAGTTGAAGAGGCGATGGACGAGGCAGGCGAGCCGATGCTCTCCCGGGAAGGCCATCGCGGCGGTACATGGGTGCTCATGGACTTTGGCAGCCTCGTTGTGCACGTCTTTACGGCCGAGGCCAGAAAGTTCTATGACCTCGAGCGCCTTTGGCAGGACGGCCATCAGATGAATCTGTCTGCGGTTTTGGGCGAAAACGCTTGACAAACGGAGCAAAAAAACGTACAATGACCCGGTAAAAGGCAAAGAAGGGGAATGCCCCGCGCGAATTTCTCAGAGACCCGGCGGCTGGTGTGAGCCGGGAAAATCAACCGGACGTCTCTCGCCCCTGAGCCGCCGCCCCGAAGGCAGTAAGGGCGGACGCATGGCCGCGTTAAAGGCCGCTTGAGGGCTGCTAAAAAAACAGCCGAATCAGGGTGGTACCGCGTATCTAACGCCCCTGACCGTATGGTCAGGGGCGTTTTTTATGAACGAAATTATGAGACAAAGGAGTTTGTTATGAAATACGATTTTGCAGCCATTGAGAAGAAATGGCAGGAAAAATGGGAGCAGGAGAAGCCCTATGCCGCCGTCACTGGGGACAAAAAGCCAAAGTTTTACGGCCTGATCGAGTTCCCATACCCCTCCGCTGCCGGTCTTCATGTCGGCCATCCGCGTCCGTTTACAGCCATGGATATCATCTGCCGCAAAAAGCGCATGCAGGGCTATAACGTCCTGAACCCCATCGGCTTCGATGCATTTGGCCTGCCGACGGAAAACTTTGCCATCAAGAACCACATCCATCCCGCCATCGTCACCAAGCGGAATATCGAAAACTTCACCCGTCAGCTCAAAATGCTCGGCTACGGTTTCGACTGGGGCGCGTCATCGACACAACCGACCCGGATTATTACCGCTGGACGCAGTGGATCTTCCTGCAGATGTACAAGCACGGCCTTGCTTATAAGACCACGATGCCCGTCAACTGGTGCACCAGCTGCAAGTGTGTACTTGCCAACGAAGAGGTCGTTGAGGGTGTGTGTGAGCGCTGCGGCGCGCCGGTTGTCCGCAAGGAAAGAGCCAGTGGATGCTGCGCATCACGAAATATGCCGACCGTCTGATCGACGATCTCGATCTCGAAGGTCTGGATTATATTGAGCGTGTCAAGACTCAGCAGAAAAACTGGATCGGCCGCTCTACCGGCACGGAAGTGACCTTCAAGACCAATACCGAAGACGATATCACCGTTTACACAACCCGCGTTGACACGCTCTTCGGTGTGACGTATACCGTCATTTCCCCGGAGCATCCACTGCTGAACAAGCGGAAGGAGCGCATCGCCAACTGGGCCGACGTCGAGGCTTACAAGCAGGCAGCTGCCCGCAAGTCCGACTTTGAGCGCGGCGAACTGAACAAGGACAAGACCGGCGTCTGCCTCGAGGGCATCGAGGTCACGAACCCTGCCACCGGCAAGGTCGTGCCCATGTTCGTCTCCGACTATGTCCTCATGAGCTACGGCACCGGCATCGTCATGGGCGTGCCCGGCCACGACCAGAGAGACTGGGACTTTGCAACGAAGTTCGGTCTGCCTATCGTCGAGGTCGTTCAGGGCGGCGATATCACCAAGTGCGTTCACGCTCAAGGACAATACCGGCATCATGGTCAATTCCGGCTTCCTCAACGGCATGACTGTCAAGGAAGCTATCCCTGCCATGAAGCAGTATGCCATCGAGCAGGGTTGGGGCCATGAAAGTGAATTACAAGCTGCGCGACTGGGTTTTCTCCCGCCAGCGCTACTGGGGCGAGCCCATCCCGATGATCTCCTGCCCGAAGTGCGGCTGGGTGCCGGTTCCCGAGGAGCAGCTGCCCGTTGTTCTTCCGCAGGTTGACAGCTATGAGCCGACTGACGATGGCGAAAGCCCACTGTCTAAGATGACCGACTGGGTCAACACTACTTGCCCGTGCTGCGGCGGCCCGGCCAAACGCGAGACGGACACCATGCCCCAGTGGGCAGGCTCCAGCTGGTATTATCTGCGCTATATGGACCCGCACGACGAGAATGCTCCCGTCTCCAAAGAAGCTGAAACCTATTGGGACCCCGTTGACTGGTATAACGGCGGTATGGAGCACACGACGCTTCACCTGCTGTACTCCCGCTTCTGGCACAAGTTCCTCTATGATATCGGCGTCGTCCACACGAAAGAGCCGTATGCCAAGCGCACCAGCCACGGCATGATTCTCGGCCAGAACCCGCACTACGTCGGAAACGTCTCCACGGAGGAAGAAAAGCAGGCACTGATTGAGAAGTACGGCAATCAGGCGCTGCGCCCAGCGGTCAAGATGTCTAAATCTCTCGGCAACGTCGTCAACCCCGACGATGTTGTAAAGCCTACGGCGCGGACACAATGCGCCTGTATATTATGTTCATCGGCGATTTTGAGAAGGTTGCGACATGGTCTGACGAGGCTGTCAAGGGCTCCAAGCGCTTCCTTGACCGCTGCTGGAACCTCATGGACATGGCCTCCGACTCCGAAGCACTCAGCGAAAAGAACGAGGCCATCATCCACAAGACCATTCGCAAGGTCACGCAGGACATTGACGAACTCAAGATGAATACCGCAATCGCCGCGCTTATGACGATGGTCAACGAGTTCTATGCCAATGGACTCTCAAAGGGCGATCTGGAGATGCTGATGCTGATGCTCAGCCCGTTCGCGCCGCACATGGTCGAGGAAATGTGGGAGCTGACCGGCTACGCCGCCGAGACCGGCAAGATGGCGATGCAGATGCCCTGGCCGGAGTTCGACGAGAGCAAGTCCACCTCCTCCCACGTCGAGATGGCTGTCCAGGTCCTCGGCAAGCTCAAGGGCACGATCAACGTCCCCGTCGACTCCGAGCAGGACTTCATCGTCGAGACCGCCAAGCAGAACGAGAAGGTTGCCCGCGCTATTGACGGCAAGAACATCGTAAAGGTTATTCTCGTCAAGAACAAGCTTGTGAATTTGATCGTAAAGTAACATTTTTTGAATTCTGCCGGACAGTCGAAAAAAAATACTTGACAAGATTCGGCTTGTTCACTATAATAATGAAGCCAATTATGTTGGCCCTGAAAGCAGCCTGGATTTAGCCGGCTGCATCGGAGGGAGGGAAAACAATGTCTGAAGTTCGCGTCAAGGAAGGCGAATCCTTGGAAAATGCTCTCAAGCGGTTCAAGCGCAGCTGTGCAAAGGCCGGCGTCATCGCAGAGGTCAAGAAGAGAGAGCATTATGTCAGCCCCAGCCTGAAGCGTAAGCAGAAGTCTGAAGCTGCTCGCAAGAACAGAAAGAAGTTCTATTGATCCCTTCCCGGTTCATAAGACAAAAACGCTCCGTGCAGACGCACGGGCGTTTTTTTTATAGGGGCTTCCCTGCGCGCAAGAGTTTGGTAGGGGCGGACAGAGTCGTCCGCCCCTACACCGAAACAGGAAAGTGCTTGCGGCTTCGCCGCAAAGTTCCGAAGGAATTCACTGCATCCTGCCAGGCGGAGCAGCGCTCCTCCCATGCCAGTCTCTTGTGTATGCTTGACGCAGCAAGGTCTGCATTACCCGAAAAACACCCGCACGCTCAGCGCTGCCATACAGAAGCCGGTCAAATCGGCGATCAGCGCCGCTGGCAGCGCATAGCGCGTTTTTTGACCCCGCTGCACCAAAATAGACGCTGATGGTATAAAACGTTGTCTCCGACGAGCCGAGCATGACCGCGGCTGTCCGCCCGATTACAGAATCGACCCCGTATTCTCGCATCAGGTCTGTCCCGACAGCCAACGCTGCACTGCCGCTGAGCGGCCGGATGAGCACCAGCGGCGCAAGCTCCGGCGGGATGCCGAGCAACCGGAAGACCGGTGCGAAAACGGGCGTGAGCAGTTCAAAAAAAACCGCTTCGCCGCAGCATTGTCACCGCTGTCAGCATCAAAATCAACGTTGGGATAAGCGAGAACATCAGCCGCAGCCCGTCCTGCGCGCCTGCCAGCATCCCGTCATACACGTCCTGTTTTTTTGCAATCCCTGCTGCGCCAGCCAGCAGCAAAAGCGCGGGCAGCAGCAGTTCAGTCAGGTTTTCCAGCATCGGCTCAATCCCTTCGCCGCCAGAATTCCGGCCCCGACTGAGCAGGCCGACGCCAGCCAGACGGCGGGTAAAATATCAAACGCGTGCACCGCGCCAAGCTGCGCGCGGACAGCTGCAACTGTTGATGGAATCAGCTGCAGGGATGCTGTATTCATCACGACCAGCAGGCACATTTCATCCGATGCTCCCTTGCCTCCGGCAAGCGTCTGCATGCGCTGCGCTGCCCGGATGCCAAGCGGCGTTGCTGCATTTCCAAGCCCCAGCAGATTCGCGCTCAGATTGCCGCACAGGTTCCAGAAGCCTTCGGAGTCTGTAGCGCATACCGGAAACAGCCGTTGCAGTACAGGCCGCAGCGCCGCGCATAGCTTTTTCTGTCAATCCCGCGCGCTCCATCGCCTGTGACAGCCCCGACCACAGGCAGATCGGACCTGCCAGCGTCAGCGCCAATTCCAGCCCCGCCCGCGCACCGCTGAGTCCTGCCATACCAGACGAAAATGGCGTTCCGGTCAACAGATCAGACACAAACGCAAGCAAAATCAGGCCAAACCAGAGAAAATTCAACAACATATTTCGCTCTCCGACAAGAAAAAGATTTTTTGTTCAAAAATTTGTACATAATTGGATGGTAAAATAAAGTGGCTTGAGGGAGCACTGTCAGATGTCCATGCAGCATCCGGCAGCTAGATCCAAAGGTGCATGGAAAAAATAAGGGGGTTGTTTACAATGAAATCCACAGGTATCGTCAGAAAGGTTGACGAACTCGGCAGAATCGTTCTGCCCATCGAACTGCGTCGTACGCTCGACATCGCAGAGAAGGACGCTATTGAAATCTATGTCGATGGCGAATCCATTATTCTCAAGAAGTACGAGCCGACCTGCATCTTCTGCGGCGATGGCAGAAATGTCGAGAACTACAGAGGTAAGAACATCTGCGCAAACTGCATGAAAGAACTTAGATCCGGCAAGTAAGAGAACCAAAAGCCCCGCTGTCTGCAAGACAGCGGGATTTTTCGTTATTCCGGGTCGATTTCCACTTCGCAGCCGGCAGAGAAGAAATAGAGGACAGTCTTCTTGACCGGGCACTGATAGATACGCGAAAGCGCCTGTGCATAGGCGCGCAGCTGCGGTGCATAGCGCGCGGCCTTCTGCTGCAGATCGCCATGAATATAGTCTGTTTTAAAATCAAGAATGACAATGCCATCCGGCTCCTGCCAGAAGCAATCAACAACGCCCTGCAGCATGACCTGTTCTCCGACAGCTGCCGGGTCATACGCGGCGGCGTCAGCCAGGATGGAGAACTTGAACTCACGGCGAAGGCTGTCCGCATGCAGGATTCGGTTTCCGAGTTCGGAGGAAAACAGCGCCAGAATCTTCTCCGCATCTACCGCCTCGGCCTGCCGGGGCGTCAGGAATTTTTCCGCTTGCATCCGGACAAGTTCCTGCCGGATGCCCTCGCGCGTTGTGCACGATTCATAACGGACAAACTGCATGAAAAGATGCGTCGCGCTTCCTTTTCACGGCCTGTCAGCGGTCTGTCCTGTAAAAACTGTGGGGTACGCCATGGCTTTCTTGACGGTTCCGGTCGAGCAGGCGCCTCCTCCGCTGCCTCCAGATCGAGTCCTCGGCCCTTTAGCTGCGTGGCTGTCAGCTTGGCTGGCAATCTGGTCGCCGCTTCGTGCGTAGCGGAACGCTACGCTTTCCAGAACCTGTCCACGGTCAAGCGGACGCACCGCATGCGTTTCTTCCGTCTCTGTGCCGCGTGCAGCGGGTGCGGCGGGGGAGACGTTCTGCAGCGTAACCAGCCACGGGTATTGGTGTACCCGGCTGTACACGCACGGACCGCATTCGGCGAACAGTGCGCCGGACTCCGTGCGGCACAGCGCCGCCAGCAAAATCCATTCGTCCGGCTGACGCACTGCCGCACTCACCCACGGCCCCAGTGGGTCGGACAGGCGCAGCAGCAGCTTTTTCAGGCGTGAGCCATAATGTGCCGAGCAGCTGGTCATGATCAGCTGTTCCTTTGCGCGCGTCATTGCGACGTACAGAACGCGCATTTCCTCGGAGACGGTCTGCGCCGTCTTGCGGTCGATAATGGCTCTGCGTGCAAGCCCATGGTAATATGACCGGCTTGCAAGATCGACGACATTGCCGCCGAGCAGCAGTTCCTCATCCGTCAGAACGGCAGAGGCGTTGTCCTGCATATTCATTTTTCGCGCGAGGTCAGCCAGAATGACGATGGGGAATTCCAATCCCTTGGACTTGTGGATGGTCATGATGCGCACGGCGTCTGACCGGGCGGGCGCGTCCTGCGTGGGCAGTCCTGCACCGCGCTGCTGCATTTGCCACAGCAGCTGCACAAGGTCGGAAAGGCTGCGGAGTTCCGCCTGTGTACCCGCTGTCACAAACGATGCGAACGCAGCTAGATTGCCGCGCCGCCGCTCGCCATCCGGCAGTGCAGAAAAAGACCGTTTCCAACCCGGAGGACTGGACGACGGCATTCAGAAATTCCGGCAGCGGCGTTCTGCGGCTCTCCGCGCGCATGCGGGAAAGCCAGGATAAAAACGCGCGCAGCTTTTCATCCGGTTCCCGGCAGGCACATAGACAGTCATAGAGATCTGCGTGTTGCTCCTGCGCGCGCGCAGAAGCGCCAATTCCTCCGGGGAAAAGGCGAAAACGGGACTTGCCATAGCCGCAGCCAGCGGAATATCCCGGTGTGGGTTATCAATAATTTGCAGAAGCTGAAACAGAATTTCAATCTCCGCCGTCTGCATCAGATCGCCGCCTGCACCCACGTCGCAGGCAATACCGCGTTTTTGCAGCGCTGCCTGATACACCCCGGCAATCATGCCGGGTGAGCGCATCAGAATCACGATGTCAGACGGCTTCGCCGGGCGTAGCGCGCCGTTTTCCGTGACGAAGGCTTCGCGCAGAAGACGCTCAATGCGTGCAGCGACAAATTCTGCCTCCGCACCCGTCTTGTCGCCGTTTTCCTCGCTTGACACGAGGTAATTCAGGCAGTGCAGTTCGACCTTTGGGCCGGGCGATTCCGGGAACTGTGCGCCGGGAACAAGCGCTTCTGCCTGCGTGTAGTCCAGTTCACCGGCCTCTTTTTTTCATCACAAGGGAAAACACGTCGTTGGCCGCTTCCAGAATTTCGGGGCGGGAGCGGAAATTCTGCGACAGCAGCAGCTTGCGCGGCTCACCAGGGTCCTGCTCGCCGAGCGGCGGATAGGCGTCATATTTGGAAAGGAAGATCGATGGGTCGGCCAGTCGGAACCGGTAGATTGACTGCTTAACGTCGCCAACCATGAATAGATTTTTTCCGTTGCGGCTGACAGCCTGAAAAATGCGTTCCAGCACGGCGTTGGAATCCTGATATTCGTCGATCAGAATCTCACGGTAACTCTGTGCAAGGCTTTTTTTCGCGGCCTCCGTCGGTCTGCCGGAGCCTTTTTCGTCAGGAGACCGATCATGCAGTGTTCCAAATCAGAAAAATCGAGCAGATGACGGCGGCGCTTTTCTTGTGTGAAGCGTTCGTCGAAGCGCCGGAGAAGCGTCAGAAGCCCCCGCAGCGCCGGGACGGTTTTGCGTAGATCCTCCACGACCTGCTCCGACGGTGCGTAAAAATAACTCTGTACAATCTTGAGCATCTGCTTTGCTTCATTGCGCAGCGTCTGAATCTGTTCCGCGTTTTCTGCGTCCTTCGGCATCCGCATCACGCCGAAGGAGGGAAGTCCCGCCTCCACACAGCCGTCCCATGTCGTCTCGGCCATAAGCGTGCGGACCGTCTCACGGTTTTTTGCAGCAGCGGCAGGCACTTTTTCTCCAACGCCTCTTCCCTGAGGCAGAGCGCTTCCGCCTGCGCAAGCATTGCGTCGGCGCTTGCAAGCGCGTCGCTGCGCGCTTTGATATAATATGCGCCCCAGAGCGTCTGCTCAGCTGCGATGCCTTCCGGCAGCGCATATGCGTGCAGGCAGTCTGCCATCCATGCTGCAGGATCGACTTTGCAGCGCATCACGTCATAGCTGCGCTCAGCCAGATCCAGCAGCCGCCGGTCGTCGCGCCCATAGCCGAGCGTATCGATCATGGAGGCAAAATCCGGCTCATCGTCAAGCTGTGCGTAGAGTTCAGAAAGCACGTCCCGGAGCGTCTGGGCGCGCAGTGCCGCTGCCTGCTGCTCATCTGCTACGCGGAAATCGGCGGGAAGATCTGCCTCCGCTGCATATTGCCGCAAAACGATCTGACAGAAGCTGTGAACCGTGGAGATCTGCGCAAGATAGACGCGTGTCAGCTGCCGCTGCAAATGTCGGTCGTCAGGTGCGACGGCAAGCGCGTCTGCGATGCGCGCAGCGATCTTACCACGCAGTTCAGACGCGGCTGCTCTTGTGTATGTAATAATCAAAAAATCATCGAGGTCGGCGGGATTTGTAGGATCGGTCAGATAGCCCATCAGCCGGTCAACCAGAACTTTTGTTTTCCCGGAACCTGCCGCCGCCGCAACGAGCAGCGCGCCGCCTCGATCCTCTGCCGCAGCCCGCTGCTGCGGCGTTGCACGAATCTCAGCCATGCTCCAGCCTCCTTTCAAGTTCCTGCCAGAATTCCTCCGGCGTGACGGAGGCGAACCGCCGCGTGTTCACGCTGCAGACGTCTTTGTGACAGGCCGATGAAAAATCACAGTATTTGCATTCCGTGTCCGACGGACCACGGTTGATGGGGTTTGGCGCGGTTACGCCGGAAAGAATCTCGTCGATCATCGACTCGACCTGCCCGGTTACAAAGCGCTCCAGTTCTGCCAACTGCGCGGGGAAGCAAGATCCCCGGCCAGTCCGTCCGGGCCATGCTCGAAAGGCAGGTACTGCGGCTTTTTTTTCATACGATTCCATCGCATGCAGAACGGCCTCGTCGTTCAGAACCAGCCCCTTGCGGCGCAGGTCCTTCCGCCGCTCGTTGTCGGCATGCGCGGGGTCTTCCCGGGTTTGAGTTTGACCATATCGCACCGGCCCGGGACATAGAGCACGCCGGCCGGCTGCATGGGCTGCCCAGTCTGCTTCTGATACGATTCCAGCGCGAACAGATATAGGAGCATTTGCAGATTCTTCCCGCAGAGCAGTTCTGCATAGTCAAAATCCTTGTGGCCGGTTTTGTAATCAATGATGCGAAAATAGCGTGTTCCGTCTGCCTCATAGATGTCTACGCGGTCAATTTGACCGGTCAGCAGGCCGGAGCCGCTTTTTGCGCGGTATTCGATCGGCGGCAGCGGGCCGCCGGGGGCAAAGCGCAGTTCCTCTGCCGCCGGTGCGAACTGCGACAGGCGCAGTTCCCGCGCCACGTCCATCACGACGGCGGCAGCCTCCTGCCGGTTGCGGGCAGAAAGATAGCGTTCGCGGCTCGCAGCGGCTTCTCCCTGTGGGAGATATGTGCCCATGCAGGCATCCATACAGCGCTCTGTCAGCGCAGAAATTTCCCCGTCCGTCATGGCCGCGAAGCCGCCGTTCTCCTGCGCCGCTCGTACAACGTGTTCGAGCACGTCATGCACGAACGAGCCGAACAGGGGTGCGTCGAATTCTGCCTGCTTCCATGGCGCGGCGCGCAGGCCGTATTGCAGGAAGAACGCATAGCGGCAGCCTGCAAAACGGTCGATCTTCGAGGCGGAGAGCGGGATGGTCCTGCCGTAGAGCGCGCGTACCGCTTCCGGCCGCATGGCGGTGAAGGAATATGTGCAGCGCTGCGAGAGTGTCCGTGCTTCCAACAGCACTGCCTCCGGCAGCCAGTCCGGCAGCGTGATCTGCTGCAAGGCAGCGCCTGCGGCTGCGGCGCAGTCTGGGAGGAAGGAAAAATCTTCCGCCGGAACCGGCTGCAGCGCCGGGAATAGCGCGCTTGTGCGGGTGTACAAAAATGACGGCTGCGCAGAATCGGTCACAAGGCACACGCGCTGCTCCGCAGCGCTCAGTGCCGCGCAGACCCAACTCATCTCACGGTCCGCAGATGCGTTCCGTCCCGGGCTGAGTTCCACGCCGAGGCTGCGAAGCTTCTGCCGTTCCGGGTCCGCAAGCAGTCCGCCGGGGTCAGAAAACGCGGGCAGCAGCCCGTCGTTCGCGCCGAGAACCAGCAAAACGCGGCTGCGGCGGTGGCGGAGCATCGGCAGCGTTGTAAGCTGGACGGCATCGCAGACAGAGGGAATAGAACCGACCGTTGTGTTTTGCAGCAGCATGGTAAACAGCTGGACGAACAACTCCGTTTCGAGGCTTGCTGTCCCCAGAACCTGATCCATCTGCTCAAGTGCGGAAATAAGCGCCTCATAAAGCTGGCCGCATTCCTGTGCACGCTGCACCTGTCCGGCCTGCTCAAAGTGCCTCCTGCTGCGCCTGAAGGCGTCCTGCAACATCGAGCGTTTCCAGAAGTGCGGCAACGGCGCGCACCTGCTCGTCTACTGTCTGTGCCTTTGTCAGCGCCAGACGAAGCGTGCGCAGCGGGACAACAGCCTGCTCGCGCAGTTCGTTCAGCGTTTGCAGCGCGGCTTCGTCCTCAGGCGTCATAGACTGGCCAAGCCCGCGCGGGTGCAGTTGCCACGGTTTTTCCCACGCCGAGCCGCGAATGCTCCAGTAATAGGCATAGCACTCAAGCAAATCGCAGTCCGATTCGCTGAGCGGAGAGAACTCTGACTTCAAAAATGCCAGCACAGGGCCCGGTTCATACCGCAGAACGGCCTGCATCGCAGACAGCAGCGCTGCGATGAGCGGGTTTTGTGCGACCGGTGCGCTGGATGCGCAGTAGAACGGAATTCCTGCGCGGGAGAAGAGTGTCTGCATGGGAAGCCGGTAAGCGGCCTCGTCCGTCATGCAGATGGTAAAATCGCGGTAGCGCAGACCGGCTATCGCGCCGCTTCGCACTGCGCGGGCGGCATAGGCGCAGGCGGCCTGTTGTGAGTCTGCGTGCACAAGCCCGACATTCTGCGGTACGTCCTCTGAACCGCTGCTGCCGAAGAACAGGCCGTTTAACCATAGCTGCACGTCCGGCGCACGATGCGCGCGCGGCGCGGCGCACCGGCGGACAGGTTCCACGCCCTGACGGGCGGCCAACTGCCGAAGCTGCTTTTCTGTTTCATTCCCGGTCTGGCAGGCGGCCTGCTGGCCTCCGGAGGTGAGCAGCGCGATATGCACGTTTTTGGCGTGCGCAAGGATTGCTCCGATGATCTGAATCTGCAAGGCGGTAAAATCGGAGAAGCCGTCGAGAAAGATCTCGCGTCCATCCAGAAACTCCGTCTCGTCCAGAAGTTCACACAGGCGCATCTGCCGCGTGACAGGATCGCCGCGTCCTGTCTTGCAGACGGACAGGTAGCTTTCATATAAAAGCGCCAACTCTGTGATTTTCTGCGCGAGCCGCCCTTCGAGCCGCGCAGCGGCGGCGTGCAGGGCGTCGGGCGGGATGCAGGAGGTCAGCAGCTCCTCCATGAGCGTGCCGAGCTGCTTTAAAAAGTCGGGCCGCGTCATCACGGCGGCGTAAAATTTCAGCTGTTCACGAACCTGCTGTGCGGCGAGATAGAGCGTCAGAATGCGCCCATTTTCACCCAGGTATTCCTCACACACGCCGCCGTAGACGGAAAAGACCCGCGTTGCCAGCCGGGTAAAACTCAGAACCTCAGCATACCGGCTGATTGTTTCGCCGCCGTGCATGCACAGCGCACGTTCCGTTTCATGTGAATACTGCTCTGGAACGATGAGAATTTGACCGGAAACGCCGCTTTTCGCATTCCTGCAGATCTGCTCCAGCAGTTCCATGGAATTTGCTGTCCTGTCCGGTCCATGCAATAGTTCCAGCATACGCTCGCCTCCTTTGCTTGCTTTTTTATTATTTTATCATGCCGCGTGCCCAAAAGAAAGGCGCACGCAGAAAAAACAGGCCCGCGCTTTGCTGCCTGGCAAAGCGCGGGTCGCTGTTTATAGCAGAATGCAGATCATGCCGCCAGTGTTTTCATTGATCATGCGGCCGAGTGTCTTGGTCAGCTTCTGCCGCGCGTCGTCCGGCATGCGCATGATCTTCGCCGTGACACCCTCGGAGACGAGTTCATAGAGTGATTTTCCGAAAATATTGCTCTGCCAAAGCTTGTCGGTATCCTCTTCATACTCGCCGAGCAGATAGTCGATCAGCTGCTGCGATTCCTGCTCGCCGCCGACCATCGGACTGATCTCCGTCTCAATCTGCGCGCGCATCATGTGGATGGACGGCGCGCTGGCGCGCAGCTTGACGGCATAATTGCCGTTTTTCTTCACGATTTCCGGCTTCTCCAGCTTCAATTCCTCTGCGCCCGGCATCACGATGCCATAGCCGGTGGCCTTGACCTGCTCGAGCGCGGTCTGCACCTTGTCATAAAGCTTTTTCGTCTGCGAAAGTTCCCGCAGCATCTGCATGAGCGCTTCGTCATCGGCAATCTCCACGCCTGCCTGCTTGGACAGTTCTTCATAAAACAGCGTCTCCGGCAGATGCAGTTCGCAGGTGACTGTGCCTGTCCCTAGATCGACCTCCCGTACCCGGAATGCGTCAACCGGCTCAAGTTCCTGCAGCGTCCCCATCACACTTTCCGCGTCACTAAGGCTTGTAAGCTTTTCCGCACGGCTCAGCATTGCGTCGTACAGGGCGGATTTGACCGGATGATCATCCGGCAGCGCCCGAACCCAGCTTGGTAGGAAGAACCGCAGTTCCTCGACCGGGAACGCATACATCACGGCTTCCAACAGCCGTGCAATGTCCTGCGTCTGCATGACGGCACAGTCCATCGCCAGTGCCTGCACGCCATATTCTTCCCGGATACGGGCGCAGATCGCGTCTGCCTGTCCCTTTTTCGCGTCCTGCGTGTTTACGACGACCACGAATGGCTTGCCCGTCTTCTGCATATCTGCGATGGCGCGGGCCTCCGCCTCGCGGTAATCCTCGCGCGGAATATCTGTGACAGTTCCGTCCGTCGTGACGACCACGCCGATGGAACTATGCTCTTCCATGACCTTTTTGTCCCCAGTTCCGCTGCCTGTGCCATGGGGAGTTCTTCGGAGGCCCATGGTGTCGTGACCATGCGGGGCTTGCCGTCCTCCGTATCGCCAACCGCGCCGGGGATCATATACCCCACGGAGTCAATCAGACGCACCTGCAGCGTCGTTTTTCCGTCGGGGCTGATGCGGGCAGCCTCGTTCGGGACGAACTTCGGCTCCGCCGTCATGATCGTCCGGCCCGAGCCGGACTGCGGCAGTTCATCGGTGGCGCGCTCACGCTCATAAATGTTTTCGATGTTCGGCAGCACAAGCTGCTCCATAAACCGCTTGATAAAGGTAGACTTTTCCTGTCCGCACAGGGCCGACGACGCCGATATAGACCGTGCCGTCCGTACGGTCCGCGATCTGCGCGTAGATCGAACGTTGTTCCATATTCCCGCCTCCCGTCTCACATGGGAATCAGCAGCAGCTGTCCGGCGTCTGCCTCCGGCTGCGTCAGATGATTGGCCTGCTGAATCGACTGCGCCGTCGTCCGGTACTGCCGCGCAAGATCCCAAAGCGCGGCGTTTTCACTTATGCGCCGGATCACGACCGACGGTCGCTGCGTGTTCTGCTGCCTTGTCAGGTCAAGTGTCCCGCCGGACAGGTTTTGCAGCTTCTGCCGGGAAAATGTCTGCACCTGAAAGACCGCGTCATAGCGCAGTTCGACTGTGCCGCTGCCTGCCGAGGCGTAGCCCTCCGGCTGGAGCATACACACGGCTTCGCAGAGCCCGTTTTCGTTCAGCGCCGTATGGCAGCTGACCTCCGTGCGGAACGTCTCAGCCTGCACCGCGCCATCGGAATCGGTATAGACGAGATCCGCACGCAGCGGTACATGGACGGTAACGCCGTCGTCTGTCCGTTCAAACGCCTGCGCGTCCGGATAGACCCGGCAGTCGAGTACGGCGGCAGCCTGCGCCGGGAACGAGGCGCGGATGGGCTCACGCTGCACCTGCGCGTCAAGCCGCATAGTGCGTTCCTGCGTTTCCCACTGCGGCTGGAACTCGCCCTTCGTCGAATACGCGTCCTCGCAAAGCGTAAGCGCTTGCGGCTGTACTACCATGCACTGCGCCAGCAGCCCTGCGCCGAACAGCAGCTTCTGCGACTGCTCTGACGCGACCGGCTCCAGCTGCACTCCGGTTACGAGCAGCACAGATTCGAGCGTTTCGTCCTGGTCGTAGTCTCCCTCCATCTGACAGTACTGCGAAAACGGTACGGAAAAGTTCAGCGTCCGCAGCGCGTTTTCGCTGTCCAGATAGGTAATCTGCAAATTCGCGGTTCCCTTTAAAACCGCCTTACTTCCGACCAGCCCCTGCTCCTGTACGACCGGCGTGAGCGAATAACTGACCAATCGTGCAATTTGAGGCCTGCCGTCTGGCAGATTCAGTTCCTCGCTGACCTGAAACGCGCGCTCGGCAAGTTCTACAGGCGCGTTCATTTCATAGGTCTGTGTTTTCAGCTGCAAACAGGCAGGCGGGTCTGTGAGAACACGCGTGCTTTCCGTCTGCGGTTCAAAGCCGTCTGCCTGTACCAGAACACTCACGCGCAGGAGCACCTTGCGCGAGTTGATCAGGCGGCTGTCCGCGCTGCGGACGCAGCAGCGTACGAGCGTTTGCGTCTCTTCATGCAGATCGGCGCTCTCTAGCTTGACCGTAAACGGCAGTTCGGAGGTCAGCAGCTGCAAGCCGCCCGTCTCGTCTGCATACAGACAGCTGGCGCGCAGTGTCCCTGTCACAAGAAGGCTGCCTTCCCGGTTTGTTTTGCTCTGCACCTCCGGTTCCGCATAGCAGATGAGCGTGTGCGCCGCGTCCGGCATGCTGTCGGGTATAATGAGTTCCTGCGTCTGCTCCTGCGCGAGCGAAAGATGCGCCGTGCGCCGCAGGCAGGATTGCTGTTTCTGTTCAAATGCAAGCTCCATAGTCTCAACTCCTTGTATATGTTCTGGGATATATATACGCAGAGCCGGACAAGGATATGTTTCCGAAATTATTTCAAAATCAAAAGCCCCAGTACGATTAGGATCGTCGCAATAAAGATCCGCAGGAACCAGCCACACAGCGCAAATGACAGGAAAAGCCCGATGCCCACCCCAATCAGCAGCAGTCCAAGCTGCTCGGTTTTTTACACATAAAAAATCCCCCTATCAGCATACGCGGACAGGGGAAAAGGTGTCTGCTTCGGATTACCGGAGTTTGTGGCGGAAGAACCAGATCTGGAAGGGAAGAGATACGACGAAGGTCAGAAGATCTGCGCCTGGCTGGCTCATTTCTACGCCGGGCAGGCCCAGCATGCTCGGCAACAGAAGAATGAGCGGCACATACAGCAGTCCGTTGCGGCAGCTGGCCAAAAGCGTCGCGGCCTGATGGAAGCCGAGGCACTGGTATAATTGGTTTACATAAGTCGAGTATCCCATCAGCGGCATGACGGCGCAGGCATAGAGCAGCGCCTGACGGCCGATGCGTGTGACCTCTGCGTCGTCGCGGAAGAAGTGCATGATCTCATCGGGAAAGAGCGCGATCGCGGCTGCGCAAACGGCGCATACCACCGTTCCGAGCAGCACAGAGAACCAAAACGCCTGCCGCGTCCGCCTTTTGTTGCCCGCGCCGAAATTATACCCGGCGACCGGCTGGAAGCCCTGCCCGATGCCGATCACGATTGAACGGACAAGCAGATAGACCTTGTTGGAGATCGTCACGGCGGCGACCGCCGCGTCGGAATAGACGGCTGCTGCGTTGTTTAAAAGCGCCGAGGACAGACTGGCGAAGCCCTGCCTGCAGATCGTCGGGAAGCCGACAAGCAGAATTTCGCCGTAAAGTCCGGGCCGTTTGCTGACGCAGCGGAGGTGAACCCGCACGATGCTCCGCCCGTGCAGGAACAGCCACGCAAGGATGCAGAAGCTGACCAGCTGACTGAGCGCTGTGGCCAGCGCCGCGCCCGCGATGCCCATATCGAAGACAAAGATGAACAGCGGGTCGAGTGCGACGTTCAGGAGTCCGCCTGTGCAGATGCCGTACATGGAGAGCATTGCCTCACCCTCGGAGCGCAAGGTGTTGCTCAGCACGAACGAGGCGCACATGACCGGCGCGGCCAGCAGGATGATGCGGGCGTAGCTCTCGGCGTAGGGGAGAATCGTTTCCGTTGAGCCAAGCAGCCGCATAAGCGGCCGGAGCGTGCAGAGGCCTGCAATGCAGATGAGAAGGCCCACGGCAGCGGCAAAAAAAGAACGCACTGCTTGCGGTGCGGTTAGCCCGCTCGTTGTCCCGGTTGCCGAGACTGCGGCTGATGATCGACCCGCAGCCCATGCCGATGCCGAAGCCGAAAGCCTGGATGATGGACATCAGCGAAAACACGACGCCGACTGCTGCCGAAGCGCTTGTGGACAGCTTGGAAACAAAATAGGTGTCGGCAGTATTGTAAAACACGGAAATCAGCTGTGACGCCAGCGTCGGAACAGACAGCGATACGATTAACTTCGGAATCGGCGTGTGCAGCATCCGGTCGCGCTGCTGCTCACTGGAAATGACATGCGCGGGCATAAAGTGCCTCCTGTTGCGGTTTTTTTACAGTATAGCACGAATTTCTGCGAATTCAAGCAGTATGAAAAATGGTCAATTTACTTAATTCTTTCTTAAATCTGTTCCGGAGGGGTTTCTTTTTGCTGGTTTTCTGTTACGATGTGGCAGCACGGAAAACCATGCTATATGCGAACAGGAAGGAGAAGCGTTTATGACAAAACGGATTCTTTCCGTCTGCCTTGTGCTCGTTCTGCTGTTCGGCGTTCTCGCCGGATGCAGCAAAAGTGAGCCGCAGTCGGCGGACGATACAAAAAAGACAGAACAAAAACGCTGCAGAGGACAAGACCTCGACGCAGTTTGCCTACCAAGCACAGTATTTTGATTTGCCGGAGGATATCCAGTGGATTGGCACGAGTTGCGTTTCCGGCGACACGCTCTACTTTTCCGCCAGCATTCCGGACGGCGGACAGGAGACTTACACCGATGAAAATGGCGAGGAAATCTCCTACGATACCTATTCCGAGGTCATCTTCCGCTTTGATCTCGACACCGGCGAATGTGTGCAGCTTGACAATTATGTAGCGGAGCCGGTCACGGAAGATCCGGATGCTCCCGACGGTGTGACGATGAACCCGGACGGCAGCATGCAGGTTTTCAACAGCAGTACCAATATCCAGACAATGGCCCCAGGCGCTGACGGCACACTCTGGCTCTACCGGCAGACGAGCCGCTATACGGACGACGGGACGGAGGGCGATTCCATCTCCGAACTGATTCAGCTTGATGCGCACGGTACGCTGCTGCGCACCATCACGCCCGTTTCCGATGAAGAGACGGACAGCACCGAAAGCTGGCGCTACAGCTATATCGATACCATCCTTTCCGATGATAAGGGCTATGTCTATACTTACGACTATCAGACCGTCAACGTCTACGGTCGGACGGCAGCTTCGTGTTCAGCAAGTCCGGCGACGAGCTGAACGGCCAGATCTGCCGGCTGTCCGCCAGCGAGGTCGGCATGACGACCTCCTCCGCAGACGGCAAGATGGTCTTCAAGCAGCTTGCCCCGGAGACGAAGGACTGGGGCAAGGAAACGCCCGTTTCCTCCCGCGCGTGGAACATCCTCCCCGGCAATGATGTCTATGCCTATTTCTTTATGGATAACGGCAATATCTTTGGCGAACGCAGGGACAACGGTGACGTTGAGAAGGTCGTTGACTGGATGGCCTGCGACGTGGACAGCAACACCATCGATTCCGACCGCTTCGGCTTCCTCTCCGACGGCCGTATCGTCGCTGTGACTTATGAGTATGCAGACAACGGTCCCAGCAAGCAGCAGATTCTGGTCCTCAACCGTGTGGACGCGGCTTCTGTGCAGACCAAGACCGAACTGACACTGGCCTGCCTCTACCTTGACTACAACCTTCGCAGCCAGATTGTCAGATTCAACAAGACCAACCCGGATTACCGCATCGTTGTCAAGGACTATTCGGAGTATGCGACCGATGACGATTCCAATGCCGGTCTTACCAAACTCAATACGGAGATCATTTCTGGCAATGTGCCCGATATTATCGCCAACGAAACGGGACTCCCTCTTGCACAGTACGCTTCTAAGGGCCTATTGGAAGACCTGTGGCCGTATATCGATGCGGACCCCGAATATTCGCGCGATAAGCTTATGGCGCAGCCGTTGAACGCGGCGCAGACAGAAGGCAAACTCTACCGCCTGCCCCTCGACTTCGGCGTTACGACTGCGGTCGGACTTGGCAAAGTTGTGGGCGAGTACACGACATGGACGCTGGCTGATGTCAACGATGCACTTTCCAAGCTTCCCGAGGGCGCGACGGTTTTCAACAAATATTACACCCAGGCCGAGATGCTGCAATACTGCGTTGCAATGAATGCGGAAAGCTTCATGAACTGGCAGGACGGAACATGCAGCTTTGACTCTGACGAATTCCGCGCGCTTCTGGAGTTTGTCAAGCCTTTCCCGACAGACTATGACTGGCAATCGGATTCGGAGGATTATGAAAGCGATTACACCAGCCTGAAAAACGGCAAGCAGCTGCTCTATCCGACGTCACTTTCCGGTTTCAGTGATCTGTACTATACCTTCGCCGCACTGAACAACGACATTCGCTTTGTTGGCTTCCCGCGCGAAGACGGCTCGACCGGCAACGCCTTCAACGCCAGCTGCACGCTTTCCATCTCCACGACATGCAAGGATAAGTCCGGTGCATGGGCCTTTATCCGCTCAACGCTCTCTGATGACTACCAGAAGAATCTCTGGAATTACCCCATCGTGAAGTCAGTCTTTGAGGCAAAAGCGCAGGAGGCTATGACGCAGGAATACGAGACAGACGCCGACGGCAATCAGATCCTCGATGACGACGGCAATCCCATCCCCATCTCCAACGGCGGCATGAGTTACGGCGACGAGCCGATGATCGAACTCTATGCCGTCACGCAGGAACAGTACGATGCTGTAATGGCGCTTATTGATTCTACGACCAGCTTTGTGGATTACGATCAGAATGTTCTGTCCATCATCTCCGACGAAGCCGCAGGCTATTTTGCCGGCAGCAAGACCGTCGAAGAGGCATCTAAACTCATTCAGAGCCGCGTCGGTCTCTATATGCAGGAGCAGAAATAATGCCCCGATAACGGAGTACTGCAGCCCTCTTCATTCGTAAAAGAGACGAATTCGCCGTTATTTCCATAGAACTGTTTTATTCCGCATGGTAAAGCAGGCCCCTGCCTCTTGCAGATGAGAGGCAGGGGCTGATTTTCTTCATTTTGAAGCAGTTCGATGCCGGTTTTCACGCGTGCGATTGATTCTTCCTTGCCTAGAAGTGCACACAATTCTGTTGCGCCGCCGGGCGTCGAGGCTTTGCCGGATACGGCTACGCGCAGCGGCCAGAGAATGATGGAGTTCTTGACCTCCAGCGGCTGCCAGCGCGACGAGTGCGTCGTAAAGCGCCTCATTTGTCCACGTTTCCAGCCCTTCCAGAACCGGCAGAACGGCCTGCAGCGACGAAAGACTGTTTTCCAGCGTTGTCTTGGACTTTTTTGTGGACGTACAGGTCTGTCGAATACACGGGCAGCTTGTCAATGAAATCCACGCGTTCGGGAAGGTCGGACAGAATCTCACAGCGCGGCTGCACCAGCGCGGCGACCGCCTTCAGATCAATCGCGGGATTTGTAATGACAGATTTCAGAACCGGCTCAGCCTTGGGAAAAGAATGCCTCTGGGCTGAGCTTTTTCATGTATTCCGCGTTCATCCAGCGCAGCTTGTTGATATCGAATACAGCGGGGGACTTGGAAATGCCGGAAATGTCAAAGATCTCGGCAAGTTCGCAGAGCGTATAGAACTCCCGCTCTGCATATTCGCCCTTCGGACTCCAGCCAAGCAGCGCAACATAATTGAGCACAGCCTCAGTCAGATAGCCTTCGCGGATGAGATCCTCATAACTCGGGTCACCATGGCGCTTGGACATCTTGTGCTGCGCGTCGCGCATAACAGGGGAGCAGTGGACATATGTCGGGATTTCCCAGCCAAAGGCTTCGTACAGCAGATTGTACTTGGGCGCCGAGGACAGGTATTCGCTGCCGCGCACGACATGTGTGATGCCCATCAGATGGTCGTCAACGACGTTTGCGAAATTATACGTCGGCAGACCGTCAGACTTCAGCAGCACCTGATCTTCCAACTCCTTGTTCTCTACCGTGATATCGCCGAAGGAGGCGTCATGGAACGTTGTTGTACCCTCATGCGGGATGCGCTGACGGATGACGAACGGTTCGCCCGCCTCCACGCGCTTTTTGCCTCCTCAAGCGGCAGATCACGGCAGGCGCAGACGTGTTTTTGATCTCGCCTGTCTCGTCTCCAGCCTCTTCCTCGTCGGATTTCTGGCAGAAGCAGTAGTACGCGCCGCCCTTTTTGCACAGCAGCTTCGCATACTTGCCGAACAGATCGCGCCGTTCAGACTGCACATACGGGCCAACTGGACCGCCGACGTCCGGTCCCTCGTCATGTGTCAGACCACACTCGGCCATCGTCTTGTAGATTACATCGACCGCGCCCTCGACGAGACGCCCCTGGTCGGTGTCCTCAATGCGCAGTATGAACTTGCCGCCGTACCGGCGGGCGATAAGGCAGGTGTAGAGCGCGGTTCTCAGGTTGCCGACGTGCATGTATCCCGTGGGGCTGGGGGCAAAGGCGGGTGCGTACCTCGCTGTGAGGTATGCGCGCTTCCATCTCCTCAAAAAATCCATGATGCGTATTCCTCCAATAAAAATAAATACAGTGTAAACATTATATAGTTTTTTCAGAAACAGTCAATCATTGATTGCGCATTCCGGCGGTTTGTGGTATGATAAGCACATCTATCGAATAGAAAGAAGGACATATCATGGACGAAAAAAACGCATCTTTTCCGGTATCCAGCCTAGCGGCGATCTGACGCTTGGCTCCTATATGGGTGCGATCAAAAACTGGGTCGATCTGCAGGACGAATATGAGTGCGTCTATTGTATCGTCGATATGCACGCCATTACTGTCCGGCAGGTTCCGGCTGATCTGCGCCGCAGAAGTCTGGGCAGCTTGCGCAGTATATCGCCTGCGGCCTCGACCCGCAGAAAAACATCATGTTTATCCAGTCCCATGTGCCGCAGCACGCGGAACTCTCCTGGGTTCTGGGCTGCTATACGCAGTTCGGCGAACTGTCGCGCATGACGCAGTTCAAAATGAAATCGCAGCAGCATGCAGATAATATTACCGCCGGCCTGTTTACCTATCCTGTGCTGATGGCCGCCGATATCCTGCTTTATCAGACTGACCTTGTCCCCGTCGGTGAGGATCAGCGCCAGCATGTTGAACTCTGCCGCGACATCGGCGCGCGCTTCAACAATTCCTTCCCCGACACCTTCAAGCTGCCCGAGGCGTTCATTCCCAAAATGGGCGCACGCGTTATGAGCCTCGGCAATCCCGAAAACAAGATGTCCAAGTCCGATCCCGACGGCTGCGTCTTCCTCATGGACAAGCCGGAGGATATCATGCGCAAGTTCAAGCGCGCCGTGACCGACTGCGAAACCGCCGTCCGCTTTGACAAGGAAAACAAACCCGGCATCTCTAATCTCCTTACGATCTACTGCGCCGCCACCGGCAAGACCATTGAGCAGGCCGAGGCAGAGTTTGCAGATCAGGGCTACGGCGTCTTCAAGCCAGCTGTCGGCGAAGCCGTTGTCGAACTTGTCCGTCCCATCCGCGAAAAGACCGAGCAGCTGCTCGGCGATAAGGCGTATCTGGAAAGCATCTACAAAGGAGGGCGCTGAGCGCATCTTATCTCGCCAACAAGACCCTCCGCAAGGTCTACAAAAAGGTCGGCTTCGTCGCGCGGTAACGCATGAAGCACGCTGCTTCAGTAGGGGCCGATGCCCACATCGGCCCGTTAGGAAGTGCCATTTGCCAGATTTCCGCAAAAACGGCCATATTCTGCCGGGCCGATGTGGGCATCGGCCCCCTACACAGGCAGAGCGTCGGCCCCCATACAAGGTTAAACAATCATTATGACAACAAACAAGTCGTTTACATGCTGCTGGCGATGCTTGTCGCCGCAGCTGTGTCGTTTGCGTCCACGCCGATGGTCAAGACGCTGGCCTGTAAGGTCGGTGCGATCGATGTGCCAAAGGATAACCGCGCATGCACAAGGTTCTATTCCACGCATGGGCGGTCTGGCGATTTTCCTGGCGTTTTGCTGTCGGTTTCTCGTTCTTCCGCAGACATTGACCGGCAGATGGGGCATTTTGCTCGGCTCCATTATGATCGTTATTCTCGGCGTTTCTGGACGATATCATGGCACTCAAGGCGCTGCCGAAGCTGTTTGTCCAGATTGCCGCCGCAGGCGTCGCTGTCTGGCACGGCTGCACAATTCAGTTTGTTCCAACCCCAACGTCTTTTCCGGAGGCAACCTATCTCAATCTTCGGCTGGCTGTCCATCCCTTCGTCACCATCATCTGATCGTCGTTATCACCAACGCCGTCAATTTTATCGATTTGACCTCGACGGCCCTTGCCGTCGGTGTGTCTGCCATCTCGACCGCGTCCTTTGATCGTCGGCTCATGGTGAAGGAGGTCAACATCGCCATCATCCTCTGTGCGCTCTTCGGCGCATGCCTCGGCTTCATTCCCTACAACATGAACTCCGGCCAAGATTCTTCATGGGCGACACCGGCTCGACCTTCTCGGCTATATTCTCGCCACGCTTTCCGTGACGGGCCTGTTCGCTTTACGCCATCATTTCGTTTGCCGTGCCGTTTCTGATCCTCGGCCTCCGATTTTCGACATCTGCTTTGCGTTTCTGCGCCGGATCGCCAGGGGCCAGAACCCGATGGTCGCCGACCGCGGACATGTCCACCACCGGCTGATCGACATGGCTTCTCTACAGAAGCAGGCCGTCGCCATCGTCTATATGCTGACGGCGATCCTCTGGCCTTGCGGCCGTGCGTTGTTGACCTCCTTTGGCGCTGATCCTGATCGGCGCAGTAAAACCGGTTGTCGTCGCCGCCATCGGCGTCAAGGTCATTTTCCCGGCCACAAGCCGAAGCAGCATCCGTCCGTCTCCCGAGGACGCGCCCTCCGAGGCGCAGCAGCGCCGGACGCGGAACCGCAGGAGGAATCTCATGAATAAGATCAAAGTCATGTCCGTTTTTCGGCACCTCGGCCGGAGGCGATCAAAATGGCGCCGCTCGTGCGCGCGCTTCAGGCCAGCGAAAGATCGAAAGCATCGTCTGCCTGACCGGTCAGCACCGGAAGTCGCTTGACTCCGTCATGGAAATCTTCCGCTGACGGGGATTACGACTCGTATATCATGGAAAAGCGCCAGACGCTTTCCACCATCACAAACCAAGACGCTTCTGGCATGGACGAAGTTTTAAATACAGCCAAGCCTGACCTTTAATTTTGTCCACGGCGACACGTCCACAACGTTCGCCGGGGCCCCTGCCGCGTTCTACCATCAGGTCAAGGTCGGCCATGGGAGGCGGGGCTGCGTGGGACAAAATATTCCCCCGTTCCCGGAGGAGATGAACCGCACGCTCGTCGGCGACATTGCCGACCTGCACTTCTCTCCGACGAAGGCCAACACCGAAAACCTCAGGCGCGAGCATCATGGGCGACATTTTCATCACCGGCAATACGGCAATCGATGCCATGCAGTATACCGTGAACCGAATTTTGTTTTCCTGGACGGCGCTGCTCAACGAACTGGACTTCCAAAATCACCGGATTATTGCCGTTACCTGCCACCGGCGGGAGAATTACGGCAAACCCATGGAGGACATCATCATGCACGCCATTCTGAAATCGTGGACCGGTCGATGTGGAGGAAATGCACAATCTCATTGCCCGCTGTTATATGGTCATGACGGATTCCGGCGGATTGCAGGAGGAAGCACCTGCCACCCTCGGTAAGCCGTCCTTGTCATGCGCCGCGAGACAGGCGCGGAGAATCACTGCCGGAACGGCGAAAGCGCCGGCGTAGAAAAGGCGCAGATTGTGCGGCTTGCAAACGAACTGCTGGACAATCCAGACGCGTATACGAGCATGGCAAAACCGTCAACCCCTACGGAGACAGCCGCCACAAACTAACCGCCAGTAATGCAGGCAATTTTGTGGCACTTCGGCCGCACAGGAAAGAACCAGCTGATTTCGGCGCCTGAGCGGAAGCAATAGGGAAAGGACGGTGACGGACGACGGAGCAGAACCAGAAAAACAAAGCGGACGTTACTGATGTTCATTCTCGCAACGCTGGCCGTAATCGTCGTGATCGGCGCGCTTTTATCGGGAATATCCGCCAGAATACGCGCGATGCCATCGTCACCGGACACAGCGCAGAGTGTTGGTCGGGTTGCAGCCGGATGAAAATAAGCCTGCGCTGCTTGAGGTCACGCGCGAAAATGTGCAGAGAACATCGTGCGGCCTGCACCGACCGCGATGTACCACCAGACCTATACCATTACCCGCCAGATGAACGGCGCTGTGTCCGAGACATCTGCTGAACTCTGTTGCAGATACGCGCGTCTGCGCTGTTCTAACGACCACAAGCGGAGAAAAAGCACATTCTGACTGACGGCGAGACACTCTATGTATGGTATGCCGGGGATGAAACGGTGCGCACGCTTGCAGCCTCTCAGAATGCGACGATGGATGAACTCATCGGTATCCCAACCTATGAACAGGTCGGGGCCATGCCGCCGGCCGCTATTACCGACGGTGAATTCATCACGGATGACCGCTACGATTCCGGGCAGCAGATTTTTGCTGCC
>VOFG01004976.1_pt1 | contig 57845 bp, 73 predicted proteins | sample 5384171 | NCBI WGS metagenome assembly VOFG01 (sample SAMN12384726, study PRJNA508395) | human gut metagenome | isolation source: healthy gut F | host: Homo sapiens
AATTTCGTGTTGAAATTAATGATTGGTTTTCCTGTTCTTCCACGTTTGGTTGTAACTACGATGACACCATTAGCAGCACGTGCGCCATAAATTGCAGTAGCGGCAGCGTCTTTCAAGATAGTGATACTTTCTATGTCATTTGGACTTAATCCTGCAATAGATGATTGTTGCATATTGACGATATCATTATCTGTTGCATCATCTAATTTAGGAATATCTGTTCCTTCTAAGGGCATACCGTCTAATACCCATAACGGGTCCTGGGTTCCATTTAAAGAAGCCGTTCCCCGAATACGGATACGTGCCGGAGCTCCTGGTGCACCTGAAGTTGTTGTGACGGCTACGCCGGCGATTTGTCCGGTTAGTGCTTGGTCGATACTTTTACTCGCTCCGATCATGGCATCAGATAATTCTACCTTTGCAATAGCTGCCGTTAATTTTCGACGTTCTAATGTCTGGTATCCCGTTACTACCACATCCGCCAGAGCATGTGCCGAAGGTTGTAGTACAATACGGTAGTTTTTTTTATTTCCTTTGCAATATAATCGCTTGTTCTTCGAACCCAATATAGCTGCAATGAATACGAGTCACTTTTTCCGGAACGGAAATAGAAAACTTACCGTCAATATCAGTGATAGTACCCAAAGAGGTTTGTGGTACTCCGGCTTTTTTCAGATCATCGGCGTGAACATATACAGAAGCACCAATTAGAGGTTCATTGTCTTCACCAGAAATGACAACACCAGTTATCGTGTGGTTGGTAGCACTGGCAAAAACCAGTGCATTCACAAATAAGCATATAATAATGCACAAAAATTTGATTCTCATTAATTGTAAGATAGTTTAATTAACAGGTTTGTTTTACTTGATTCCCAAAGCGGTATTAATACGTAAAATCATATCTTCATAATGGTAGCGTGTAGCCGTATCGGAAGTTCCGAGACGATTCTGCAACAGCTTCTTGATACGCAATAATTCACCACGTTTTACAGAAATGGCGTCTGAAATGCGGTTAAGTTGACTTCCGTAAAAATTGAGTACACGTGGAGCACCCATGCGGTCTTCTTGACGAAGTGCACGTTGTTCGGCAGCATAGCAGCTACAGAAAGGAGTGGTATGGTCAAGCAAAAAATGTTCGTTGGCGATCTTCTTGTTGATTTTTACAGCTTCGGGCTCTGCGGCAGCGGTAAGTAATGCATCCAGAAAGTTTTTCTGCAAAGAGCGTTCCATAACGTTAGGGATACCTCCGCGTTCAGTAATACCGAAAATATTTTTGTGGAGTCCGTCCATTAGTTCAACTACCGTGAATGCTTTCTTACCGTTGACGGATTCATTCTCAATCATACGCATTAGGCGGGTATTGCCTAGTAAATCCCAAAGAATATAGGCTTGTGCATTCTTAAGGATTTGAGTGGGTGCATTTTCTTGCTTTCCGATCGGAGTGTTGCGGAGCAGATAAGTATATTGCCCGACTTCCGTATCAAATAACCATTTAGGATATGTCAGGACTTCATCCATTAGAATTTCAGGGCTGCCTGTTGCTTTTCTTTTTCAACAAATGTGTAGGTTTTCACTCCGTCGCCTACTATGGTGTTTTCAATATAAATACCGCCGATATTGGCAAGTACATGATATAGATAATTGTTCCATTGGTTGATGACGGCATAGTAGAGGCGTGACGCTTCTTCATAAGTCTGTCCCTTTTCTCCGGTAGTAGTCCACTGAAGAATTTGCGGAACGATACGTTTCAAGTTAGCAATGCCAAGTTGTGACGAACGAAGCCGGGTCGTCTCCCAAATCTTCGTTCTGGGCACGCGGGTCTACGGCGTCACGTACATCTTGTGCCTCACTATATTTGTAAAGACGGTCTGTATGTTTACTCAAGAAATCGAAAAGAATATCCTTTTCTTCTTCCGGGTATTCTTGCCATACCAGCGATATCCATATTCGATAGCAAACATATCGTATGGACCGATATGCGGAGAAAGAACCGTCACACCGTCTCCCGGTTGGGCGATATAGTTGAAGCGTGCATAATCCATAATGGATGAAGCAGTAGAATTCATTCTGGAAGTGAATGCCGCAGAACGCAATGAGTCTGTTGGGAATGCCCATGAACCCATCATGTTGTGACGTAATCCTAGTGAGTGACCTACCTCATGGCAAGCAACAAAACGAATGGCATCCCCCATTAACGAATCAGGTAATTGTACGCTGCGAGCTTCCGGACAAACAGTTCCTGTCTGAACAGTAATCCATTCACGTACCATAGAAAGTACATTGTGCCACCACATGATATCTGCTTCCAGAATTTCTCCCGAACGAGGGTCGAGTAGGGAAGGTCCCATTGCGTTTTTCTTTTCTGATGCAGCATAAGTCAGTACCGAGTAATTGACGTCATCCATGTCTACATGCATACTGTCTGTGATTTCTTTAGCGATAATTGCATTTTTTTGAAACCGGCTTTTTCGAAAGCAGTCTGCCAGTCTTCTATTCCTTTCTTTATGTATGACCGCCATTGATAAGGAGTCGAATTATCGATGTAGAACACAATTGGCTTAATAGGTTCTACTGTCTGACCTTTTAGATATGCTTCCCGGTCTTCTGGTTTGGGTTCCATACGCCAACGGGTAATATATTGTTTCTTATCCGTTCCTTGTTGTGCGTCACTGAAACTTAATAACGGATTGGTGAAGTAGCCGACTTTCTGATTGTCGAAACGTCCTGTCATCGGTTTTTCCGGTAATAAAAGAATAGAGGAACTAACTTCCACCGTCACATATACGCTTGTCGTTCCTTCTGTCACTTTAGTGGTCAGCTCAGAAGTTGCTACAACGTTGTTAGGGGAAAGATTTGATCGACAAAATACGTGATAAGTTCTTGATAGCGGAAGTCCCTAAATTAATGTTTGTAAAAACATTATTGATACTGGTTTCCGTACCATCGTAAATATCATTCACTTTGATCACCAATGCAGTGGAGTCCTGATTGATAGCTTCTATTTTGAAAGCGGCAATCAGTGGCGAGATAAAATTGTCCTTTACCGAACGGAAGATAGCGTCCGTTTGAGGAGCCAGTGGTAATGGGCGTTGTTGGCGAAACATCAGTTTGCCGGTTGCCTTGTCCCATTCCATACTAACCATTTGGTTCTCGTAGTTCACTCCGCGGTTCACTCCTGCGTCATTCAGTTCGGCAGGTACCCGTTGCAGTTTATTGACAATTAATAAATCACGCCCTAAAAGTGATGTAGGAATTTCAAAATAATAATCGTTCTTTTTTGATGAACAGCAAACATTCCTTTGGTAATTTTGCTACCTTCCACAAGCTTTTCGTAGTCGCTTTTGGTTTTCTCCTCTTGCTCTGGTTTCTTCTTTCTCTTTTTTAAACCAACTCTGATTTTCTGTAGCAGGGATAGTTGCAGATGTTGAGTGTGTTTCTCCACTCATCAATATACATGCAATGACCGCTGCCATTACCTTTACATACATTCTCATTGAGTCCTTTTATGTTTAATTATTATTAAAATCGGGCACAAAAGTACTAATATAAATAACATAATTGCTACAGATTTGCAATGAATATAATAATAAAAAGGATTATTAACTAGTATTTCCGCTTATCATTCCTTTCGGATATTTCGTAGTTTAGTGGGAATAGTGTACATTTGCGGGAGTAAAAAGTGAATGGAATGATGAGACGATATATCACCACTTTGATGTTGGCTTGCTGCATCGGAGGATATGGGCAAGAAAAGAAGCAAGCCACCTTTGTACCACCTTTTGACTTTCCTCTTACATTGAGCGGAAACTTCGGAGAAATCCGTTCTAATCACTTTCACGGCGGATTGGATTTTAAAACGGGAGGAGTAATCGGTAAACCTGTTCGTGCATTGGCAGAAGGCTATATTTCACGTATCCGTGTGACGAATGGTTCGGGCTATGTACTTGATGTCTGCTATCATAACGGTTATTCTACTATCAATCGTCATTTGAGCGGCTTTATTTCCCCTATTGCCGAAAGGGTGGAAAAACTGCAATATGAAAATGAAAACTGGGAAGTAGAGATTATCCCCGAACCGGATGAGTATCCAGTAAAAGCGGGACAACAAATAGCATGGAGTGGGAATACCGGCTATTCATTCGGACCGCATCTTCATTTGGATGTTTTGAAACGGAGACGGGAGATTATGTAGATCCCATGCCTTTTTCAAAACGAAAATAAAAGATACGCGTGCTCCGAAAGCGGACGGCATAATGTTTTTTCCTCAACTTGGTAAAGGAGTAGTGGATGGTAAGCAAGAAAATAAAGTGATTCTTCCGAACACCGGACATCCGGTGGAAGCATGGGGTGTGATAGGTACAGGCATCAAGGCGTATGACTATATGGATGGAGTGAGCAATCATTACGGAGTGTATTCTGTAGTGCTTACAGTAGATGAGAAAGAAGTATTCCGCAGTACTGTCGATCGTTTCTCACAAGAAGAAAACCGGATGATTAACTCTTGGACTTGCGGGCAATATATGAAATCCTTCATCGAGCCGGGAAATACATTACGTTTATTAAAGGCATCGAACACTAATCGTGGTTTGGTGACTATTGATGAAGAACGCGATTATCGCTTCTTGTATACTCTGAAGGACGTTTTTGGCAATACTTCTAAATATAGTTTCACGGTTAGGGGGGCGAAAACAACCGCTTGAGCCATTGCAACATCGCGAAAAGTATTTCTTTGCGTGGGATAAGGTAAACTATCTGCAAGAGCCGGGTTTGAATCTGGTTGTTCCCAAAGGAATGTTATATGACGATGCCCCCCTTAATTATCAAGTAAAAGCTGATAGCGGTGCTATTGCGTTTACATATCAGTTAAATGACAAACCGATTCCGCTTCATGCAAGCTGTGAATTGCGTATTGGCTTACGTAGAAAGCCAATAACTGATACTACAAAATATTATGTAGTCCGTGTCACCCCGAGAGGAGGAAAATATAGTGTCGGTGGAAAGTATGAAGACGGATACATGAAGGCATCTATTCGTGAATTGGGAACTTATACGGTTGCCATTGACACAATTCCGCCTGAAATTATTCCTGTTAATAAGAAGCAATGGGGAAGAACCGGAAAGATTATCTATCGTTTGAAGGACAAAGGAACGGGTATTGCATCCTACCGTGGAACGATTGACGGAAAATATGCACTTTTCGGACGGCCTAATATTGTAAAGTCTTATTGGGAATGCAAACTTGATCCGAAGCGTGTGAAGAAAGGGAGAAAACATACTGTTGAATTTACGGTAACTGATTATTGCGGAAATGAAACCGTATCCCGTGAAAGTTTTATCTGGTAAATTATTAAAAGAAAATCATATATGAAGAAAAGACTTATTTTTTGTGCTGCTCTATTCCTGGTGGCAGTGGCGGATGCTTTCGCCTGTACTAATTTAATTGTCGGCAAGAATGCATCGACTGATGGTTCAACTATCGTTTCCTATTCTGCCGACTCGTATGGCCTGTTTGGAGAACTTTATCACTATCCTGCTGCTACATATCCTAAAGGAACCATGTTGAAAGTGTACGACTGGGATACCGGTAAATATTTGGGAGAAATCGAACAGGCACGCCAGACTTACAATGTAGTGGGTAATATGAATGAATATCAAGTTACTATTGGTGAGACAACTTTTGGCGGACGCCCTGAATTGGCTGATTCTACAGGAATTATCGACTATGGAAGTTTGATTTATATTGGACTGCAACGTTCGCGTACAGCTCGCGAAGCGATTAAGGTGATGACTGATTTGGTACAGCAATACGGTTATTACAGTGAAGGGGAATCTTTTACCATTGCCGACCCGAATGAAATTTGGATTATGGAAATGATTGGTAAAGGTCCCGGTATCCGTGGAGCAGTATGGGTAGCTGTCCGTGTGCCGGACGATTGTATCTCGGCTCATGCTAATCAAGCGCGCATTCATCAGTTCGATATGAACGACAAGGAGAATTGTATATACTCGCCGGATGTCGTATCTTTTGCCCGTGAGAAAGGCTATTTCAGTGGTGTGAATAAGGATTTCAGCTTTGCCAATGCGTATGCACCGTTGGATTTCGGAGCCCGTCGTTTCTGTGAAGCTCGTGTGTGGAGCTATTTCAATAAATTTACAGATAACGGTAAAGATTATCTTCCTTATATAGAAGGAAAGACTAATACCCCAATGCCTCTTTTTGTGAAGCCGAAGCATAAGCTTTCCGTGCAGGATGTAAAAAGACATGATGCGTGACCATTATGAAGGTACGCCTCTCGATATTTCCAATGATTTCGGGGCAGGTCTTTACAAGACTCCCCTATCGTCTTTCTCCTCTGAATTTCAAAGTAGGCGACCGGGAATATTTCAACGAACGTCCGATTTCCACTCAACAAAGCGGCTTTGTATTTGTGGCGCAGATGCGTGCCAATAAACCCGATCCGATAGGTGGTGTGCTTTGGTTTGGAGTAGATGATGCGAATATGGCGGTGTTCACACCTGTTTATTGCTGTGCAACTAAAGCTCCGGTATGTTACACACGTGTGGACGGAGCTGATTATATCACTTTCTCATGGAATTCGGCTTTCTGGATTTTCAATTGGGTGTCTAATATGGTTTATCCCCGTTACAGTTTGATGATTGATGATGTACGTGCAACTCAAAAAGAACTGGAAACGACTTTCAATAATGCTCAGGAGGGCATAGAAGAAATGGCTGCCAGACTTTTGGCTAAAAGATAAGTCTGCTGCAGTTGAATTTTTGACGAATTATACCAATATGACGGCTCAGAGTACTTTCGATACTTGGAAACAATTAGGCACATTCCTGATTGTGAAGTATAACGACGGAGTAGTGAAACGAGTAAAGGACGGTAAGTTTGAACGTAATTCTATCGGACAGCCTGCCGGTGTTATTCGTCCGGGGTATCCGAAAGAATTTCTGGAAGAATATGTGAAGCAGACAGGAAAAAAGATATGAAGTGCCGGAATAATAGTTGTTTTAGTTGTTATTAAATCATATATAATGTCCACATCATTTCTGCTTTGCGGGTGATGTGGATTTTTATTATGTTGATAATCAGTAATGTATTTGCCATGTATTTGTCCATTCCAAATATTTGGATTCTTTTCTGCTGCTGCCTATCTTTGCCTTATTCTATTTCAAACACCAACTACTATGCGAATCATCTTTATTATATATTACTTGCTTATCACATTACTCTTTGTTTCTTGCCAAGAGTCATCATCTGTTGAAGTAGAGAGGGAAAAGATAGCCCTCTGTTACAGAAGGGTGACAGTTGCCGTCAGGTTGGTAATGAGGAAAATTCAATAGCCTTCTATTATCGTTCGTTGGAATTAGCTAAGCAAACGGGAGAACAATCGTTGGAAGCGGCTGCTAGTGATCGTCTCGGAATTGTTTATTTATATCGTGAACTTTATTATGATGCACTCGATTTATTTCGGCAAAGTGCGTCGATTTATGCATTGACGGGAGAAAATATCCGGTTGGCATTGGCATTGCGTAATATAGGGCGTACGAACTTGGTGTTGCATCATTCCGATAGCATAGCCTGTTATTATGAGCAGGCTATTGAGGTGGCTTCCCGCTTGGAAGATAAGAAGTTACTGCATACTATATCCAAAGAACTGGAAGCTATCTATTCAAAGGCGGGATTTTACGATTATTCACCTCGTCTGATGTTGAAGTGTTTGGATAGCGTATCTGATGACGATTTTTCCAATTTGCTTGCAGGGGAGTACTATATCGGTATGAATAATGCCGAAGAAGCGAGAATTTGGTTGAAGAAAGCTGTTCAGACGAGCGATATGTATATATGTTCGAGTGCATATCAGCTTTTATATGAAATTGAGAAGAGAACCAATCATCCGGACACTGCCGTTAAGTATGCCGAATATTATATCCAGTGTAAAGATTCGCTTGATAAACAGATTTAGGTTTCTTCGACGATTCGTGCTTTAGGACAGAATTATGAAAAAGAACGTCTTAAATGGGAGAATCAGCAATTGCAGAATGAGCAACTTCGAAAGCGTATGTATTATTTGATCATTCTGTCAATTTCATGTTGCTTGCTGGTAGTAGGGTTGGTTTTGTATTATCGGGAGAAGTGGAAGAAAGAGAAGGTATTGGCTGGTGTTATGAAACGTTTACGTGACAATGAGCGTCAAATAGAGAATTACACAGCTGTAATAGAAAAGAATAGGCGTATTATCAGTGATTTGAAAGGAACTCAGCAGAAGAATGCGTTACTGTTACGTGAAGAAAAAGAACAAATCTATAAATTATGAGAATCTGCAACATGAGAATTTGTTGTTGATGAAACAACTGCATATATTGCATTCCGATAGGGAAGGATTGTTACAGCAACTTCAAATGGGAACCAACTCATCTATTTCTTCACAACGGATAACCGCTTTCACACAACTTTGGCTATTGAAAAGTGAACCTTATTATGGAATCATAGAGACACAAGAAGAATGGAACCGATTGTTTGAACTCATTGACCTGTTTTATGGGAATATTTCCGCCAGACTGAATGGTTGTGAGTTATTGAGAGAGCATGACAGAAGAATCTGTTATTTGCTTCATGCCGGGCTTGACAATTCAGCTTTAGGGATATTATTCAATATAGATAATACTTCTGTGACTAAATCCAAGCAACGTATAAAAGAAAAAACTGGGACTGGGCCCTAACGATGTGCTGGAAACATTTCTTAATGAGAATAAAAAATAGTATATAGATTGTTTCACTTTAAATATAAAACAGCCATGAAAAGACTATTATTTACCTTTTTAGCTTTATGCCTTGCCGTTGCCGGTTCGGCTCAGTCGGGGCAGATGACTTCAAACTGCCGACTATTGATATCACTAAGGAATATCCGAAAAGAAATTAGTATTGCAAGATATTGCAACTGCTGAATACATTCCGCTGGAAACATCGGATAAAGTGTTGCTGGACGGAGTGGCTACTCTGCATTGTTCATTTACCGAACACTATATAACAACGTATAATGCCAATGAAGGGCAAATCTTCGTATTCGACAGAAAAGGGAAAATATGCCATACATTTAATCATAAAGGAGGGAGTGGGGGAAGAATACAACTATCCTTTGCAGTTACGCTTGGACGAAAAGGCTAAAGAGTTGTTTCTGCTTGACATATCTAATAAAATACAGGTCTATTCGATAGAGGGAAAATACAAGCGTTCTTTGTCTATTCCCAAAGATGTACGGATTGAAATTATGTACAATTGTGATGAGCAACATTTGTTGGGTTACGATAGTTATATGTTGGATAGAAAAGATAAACAGCCCAATAGTCGTCCCTATTTACTGATTTCGAAAAAGAACGGAGTTGTTTCCCGCCTTCCGGTAACTATCCACAAACGTGTGGGAAAACGCATTTATATTACTCAAGGGGGACAGACGGCTACCGTTTCAATGTCTCTCTATCCGTTAGCAAATAGTGGTTCGGAGTTTATCTTTGCAGATTTGGCAGGTGATACTGTTTATTCTTATTGTAATCATAAGTTGACCCCGTTGTTTGTACGTACTCCGAAAGCAGATGCTTCCGAGCCAAGACTCGTTATGCAATGTTATGCCAAGATTGGGAACTATCTGTTAATGTCGACTGCATTGAAAAAGTATGAACCGGGGAAAACTTCGTTTGATACCAAAGAATTTGTTTATGATACGGTTGAGAAGAAAGTATATGATTTGGAATTTGAGAATCAAGACTATTCGCCCGCCCGTTCAATGCGAATGGGAGGCGTATTATCGGCATTACCTGAAAAATGTGTTTTCGATTCGTGGGATACTGACCGTTTATTGGATATGTTGGAGAAAGGAAAGTTGACGGGAAACTTGAAGAAGGTGGCGGAGAAGATGACAGTAGATGATAATCCTTTACTCATATTGTACAAATTCAAATGAAACGTAGATGAAGATTATATGGTTCTTTTTCTCCTTGTGTCTGCTGGTAGGATGTAAACGTTCGGATGTGGCGGTATCGGTGGAACAAACGTTGCCGGTGATAGATTTGAATGTTGCTTATCCTGAAAAGAAACTGGATTTGGCAGAGGTGGCGAGTCCTGAATATATTCCTTTGTATACAGTCGGGGCGGATTCATTAGATAGATATAGTCTGACTTCAGCGAGTGTTTCGCCCCATTGGGTAGTAGCTTATAATTGGCAGCAGACAATTATGGTTTTTGAACGGGCAACCGGAAAACTTCGTTATCGTTTTAATCATCAGGGACAGCAAAAGAACAATATTATTATATATTCTCGGTGTTTGTAGATGAAGAACGTGAAGAAATATATGTAGTCGGTTCAGTTTTCAAAATCCAGGTTTATAGCCTGTCCGGCAACTATAAGCGTACGTTGAATCTTCCCTATGATATGTCTTTCGAACAGGTGTTTGATTATGATAAAGATTCATTGATATTTAACGACGGAAGGGAAGATGTAGATAATCCTGTCCAAAAAGGGACTTATTATTATTTAATGTCGAAAACTGACGGAGGAATGCGTCCTTTGCCTTTTCATGTAAAGTATCGTATTACGAACCGCTTTCGCATCCGACTAAGGAATGGAGACAGGCAAGGGGTAATTTCCTGTATGTTTTCCGTAAAGCCATTGTTGAAGAATGGTGATGAAGTGATATTATCCGAATTTTCCAATGACACCGTTTTCTCTTATGGGAAAGAAGGAGCGAAACCTTTGTTGGTACGTACTCCGGCTCCCCGTTCTACTTTTCCTTTGAAGTTAATGTCAGTTTCAGCTTGTAGCAGGCGTTTTCTGTTTTTGGATGTGATAGAGAAAGTGTATAGACGGAATATCAAGAAGTTGGACGGAGACTCGTTTGTCTACGATTACCGCGAAAAAGGAGATCTTTACCCGGTGTTGGTCAATAGTGATTTTATCCCTGAACTGCCGGTTGAGATAGATAATATGAACGGAAGTTTTCCGAAATATGCCGGTGCGTCTTCTATTCATTCCCGGGAGTTTATGCAGTACTATCGGAAAGGAAATTTACAGGGGCGGGCATGTGAAGCGGTCTCTTGCTTGACAAGAGATGATATTTATGTTTTAGTGCTGTATCATTTTAACTGAATAGAGCCGGTAAATGTATTCTTACGGTTATTATTTTGAGGAAAAATGTAGGATTTATAAACTTATTATTTTACATTTGTGTGCTCAAGAAATAGATAGTAATAATTCATTAACCAATAAACAATAATCGAAATGGAAAATCAGGAACTTATTAAACAGGTCACTGAAAAAGCCGAAAATGGTTGACCCCGGCATACGATGCTGAAACTCAGGCTGAAGTGAAGCGAATGTTGGAAAACGATGATAAAACCGAATTAATAGAAGCATTCTACAAAGACCTCGAATTTGGTACCGGTGGTTTACGCGGTATCATGGGCGTAGGTAGCAACCGTATGAACATCTATACGGTAGGTGCCGCTACACAAGGTCTTTCTAATTATTTGAAGAAGAACTTTAAAGATCTGCCACAGATTTCTGTTGTGGTTGGTCATGACTGCCGTAACAACAGCCGTTTGTTTGCGGAGACCTCTGCCAATATTTTCTCTGCCAACGGTATCAAAGTATATCTGTTCGACGATATGCGTCCTACTCCCGAAATGTCTTTCGCTATCCGTCACCTCGGTTGCCAGAGCGGTATCATTCCTGACTGCTTCTCACAACCCGAAGGAATATAATGGTTACAAAGCATACTGGGATGACGGTGCGCAAGTACTGGCTCCGCACGATAAAGGTATCATCGACGAAGTAAACGCTATTGCCTCTGCTGCTGATATCAAATTCCAAGGCAATCCGGATTTGATTCAGATTATCGGTGAAGATATAGACAAAGTTTATCTGGACATGGTGAAGACAGTTTCTATTGATCCGGAAGCAATCGCCCGCCACAAAGACATGAAGATTGTTTATACTCCGATTCACGGTACAGGTATGATGTTGATTCCGCGTGCTTTGAAGATGTGGGGATTTGAAAATGTGTTTACTGTTCCCGAACAGATGATTAAGGACGGTAACTTCCCGACTGTCATCTCTCCGAACCCGGAAAATGCCGAAGCTCTTTCTATGGCTGTGAATCTGGCTAAAGAAATTGATGCAGACCTCGTTATGGCTTCCGACCCGGATGCAGACCGTGTAGGTATCGCTTGTAAGGATGATAAAGGTGAATGGGTGCTGATTAACGGTAACCAGACTTGTATGATGTATCTTTACTATATTCTCACTCAATACAAACAACTAGGTAAGATTAAAGGTAATGAGTTCTGTGTGAAGACAATCGTAACTACGGAACTTATCAAGAAGATTGCTGATAAGAATAACATTGAAATGCTCGACTGCTACACCGGATTCAAATGGATTGCACGTGAAATCCGTCTGCGTGAAGGTAAGAAGAAATACATTGGAGGCGGTGAAGAGAGCTATGGTTTCCTTGCCGAAGACTTCGTTCGCGACAAAGACGCGGTATCAGCCTGCTGCTTGATTGCAGAAGTTGCTGCATGGGCAAAAGATAACGGTAAGTCATTGTATCAATTGTTGCTGGATATCTACGTAGAATACGGATTCTCTAAAGAATTTACTGTGAACGTAGTGAAACCGGGCAAGAGTGGTGCTGAAGAAATCAAAGCTATGATGGAAAACTTCCGTGCTAATCCTCCGAAAGAATTGGGTGGTTCGAAAGTGATTCTGAGTAAAGACTATAAGACTTTGAAACAAACAGACGATAAAGGTAATGTAACTGCTATTGATATGCCGGAACCGTCTAATGTCCTCCAATATTTCACAGAAGACGGCAGCAAAGTTTCTGTTCGTCCTTCAGGTACAGAACCGAAGATCAAATTCTATATGGAAGTACAAGGTGAAATGGGTTGCCGTAACTGTTATGCTTCTGCCGAGTCTGCTGCAATGGAAAAGATTGAAGCAGTGAAGAAGTCATTGGGTATCTGATCCTATTTCTTCTGATAGTTCAGAATAAATAATAAATAGCGCCTCCATAGTCTTTTCGAAGATTGTGGAGGCGCTTCTTTATATCTGTCCTGCATCTGTTTCCCACTATTCAAGCCGGTTTAGTACAGTTCTTTCATTTCCTTTGCATTCTTTAAGTCCCCTTTCTAATCATTCTTCCGGGAATCTTGTTGTATTGGCATCATCTCAATTTAAGCACGCAGGCTACGGATATACACACTTTTGTTGATGCTTTAGAGTGATACGCTAAGTTTCATTTTCGTAAGTTGTTCGTTTGTAGTTTGTGTGTATTTCGTGGCCTGCTTTTTGGTTTTATTCTTTTCTAACGGTTACTTTTTTATTTGCTCCCTATCCAAGTCCATTTATGCCATATCGTCTCCAATGGTCCCTGTTTATGTCCGGACAGCCACCATTTACAGAACTGAACCTGTAAGATACAAAGAACAATACCTATAATCAAGCTTAGAGTATATCCGCAGTAAGGAGCCAGATAAAATCCGAATGGGAAATAGATAATGCCACCCAGAACAGATTGGGAAATATAGTTTGTCAGACTCATCTTGCCGTAAAAGCGGAGGCTGGAAACAGCTTTTTGAAACTTAGCTTTCTGATACAGTAGGATGAAGGAGGAAATCAATACGATAGTGAACGCGAATTTCTGCCACATATCAAAAGCGGTACCCACTGTCTGTTGAATCAGACTGTTGTCACTCTGCATGATTTGCTCTTTCAAAGAGTAAAGAGGTGCGAAGCTGATAGCAGCAATGATGAGCGCTTTTACCCAAAATTTCAAATGAGATTCGGTGGTGACGAATAACTGTTTGCGTCCGATGTACAAGCCGAATAGGAAAAGTCCGGCAGTCTGTAAGAAACGTCCGGCGCCGATAGCCCAGAACAAACTGGCTTTCTGTCCCAAGGTGACATTACCTATCAGGAATTCCCAGAAGTTTCCACCTTTGGTATAAGCTGCTACTTCAGCATACATCGCTCCGACATTTAAGTCGGGCAGGGTATAGGCAGGATTGAAAAGGCTCATAATGTAGTGGAACCATTCAATCGGTTGTAGTGAGAAGAAGATAGCAGTGATTAAAATAGCTTTGTCACTCCATTTGCGTACGATAAACAGTACGATGCCGACCACAACGAACAGAAGCAACACATCTCCTGCCGGAAAAAAGGCAGCATTGAGAGTAGCAAAGCCTGCAAGCAATACCATTCTCCATAAGAAACGGTAGCCGAAGTCTTTTCCTTTCAACTGCTGGTTGTGCGATTGGATATAGAAAGTGAATCCGAAAAGCAGGGCGAAGATAGCATAAGATTTTCCTGCAAACAATGAGAATGTTGCATTAAATACTCCGGCATCTAAAATGGTAAGCCATTCGGGGAGAACTTTCCGGATAGACGGGGAAAATGAAATGCTCCAGGTTATGTACCAAGAGGATAGCCATTACGGCAAAACCTCTGAGAGCGTCTACTACTTCAATTCGTGGTGTTTTTGTTGATAATTCCATGGGGTTGATTTATGATTGTTTTTTTAGTGAATATTCGTTTTACCCATTTGTTGGCAGGCTTTTCAAAATAATAAAAAGAAAGCAGGCTGAGTATAATGGTGATGCAGAGAATGACGGGGACACTTATTGTCCATTGTATCTGCCAATGATAGTGGGCGGACATTCGCATATATGCATCTATGATAAACAAATGTATCAAGTAGAAACTATAACTGATTTCTCCGCCTATGATTAAGAACCGGTTGGATAGCAATCGGGATATGCCTCCCTGTTGTAAGGCGAATATAAGAATGATTAGCGAGACGGGTAACCAGTAATAACAAGAATAGCGATAGACTTTAGGAATGTCTGCGGCGCAGAGGAAGAACAGTAAAAATAAGGCAACGGCTCCTGCCTCTAATAAAGTTCCGGTGGAATAAGAAAGTTTTTTATTACATAATGACCGGTAGAACTGGTAAAGCAGGACACCTACGAAAAAGTCAGGCAGGCGGGTGAATGGATTTACATACCAGTATGCTTTGATTTGCTCCTCGTTGGTCAGATACATGCCTGCCAGCATAATTGGAAGACAGATGAGCAGTGTGATAAACAGGCTTCTTTTTGGTATGCAAGAAAGGAACAATCAGAGGAAAGCAGAAATAAAACAACTGTTCGCATCCCAAACTCCACGAAGGACTGTTGAATGAAAAGAAGTAGTCGGCAGAGGGGAAGAACGGTTGTAGGAGAAAGGTGGAGGCGGCAAAGTGTTTTATCCAGTCTGCCGTGCCGCTATATTGAACGTATCCTCCTATGCATACGGCAATTAATAATGTCAGTAAATGCAAGGGATAAATGCGGGCGAGGCGTGCTACCCAAAATGTTCGTTTGGTAGCGGTCTTTTCCAATAACTTCTCCTGATAGTTGTAAGCAATAATAAAACCGCTGAGCACAAAAAAAGAAACTGACTCCGACAAACCCTTCTTTAAAGAAATGAGCATCGAAACTTGAATCAATGACGTAGCAGTGCGCCCCAAATACCATTAGGGCAAAGAATATCCGTAAAGAAGTTAATGTGTTAATCACGATACTTATCAGTTTTTTTTGTATTCGACTGATAAAAGTACTGCTTTCTTGTGATATAAAAATTCACATAGATTAAAAAGAGAACTTAAGATTCGGAGCGTAGGCGGCTAAGATGTTGGGGAGTCATGCCTAGAAAGGAAGCTATATATCCCAATTGGGCACGGTGAATGACATCGGGTTGCTCACGTAAAAGTTGTTCATAACGTTCTTTAGCCGGAAGATACAATCGGTTGATATGGTGCATATCCATATATAGCAGGCATTCCTGATGAATAACCCGTCCCCAGTTGGCAATCTCGATGTTGGTTTCATAAATCCGATTCAAGTCTTCGATACGTATGGCATATAATTCGCAGTCCTCCAACAATTCTACATATTCGTATCCCGGTTCGTCGTGATACAAGTCTTTCATGGCAAAAAGTGATATCACCTTCGCGTGAAAAACCAGATCGTGATTTCTTCGCCGTCGTGTAAACAATAAGACCGGCAAAATCCTTTTTCGATAAAGTAGACGTGACGGTCTGCTACACCACCGCGTATCAGTAAGTGTTTTTAGGAAGTTCCAGCTTTTCCATGTGACTGAAAAGAACCTCCAGAGAACTGTCCGATACCGGATAATATTGCCGGATACCTTTGATGATGTTTTCCATAGCCGATTATTTGTGAGAGCATTCCAGCCACCAGTCGATCATCTTTCGTGCGAGGCTCAGCTTTCGGGGAAGTTCCGGCAAGTTGTCCCGTGTGTAGAAGTCTCCGGAACTCAGTTCTTCCTCCTGCAACTTGATTTCCCCTCCGGCATAATCTGCAATGAAACCAACCATTAATCCGCTGGGATAAGGCCATGCTTGATTGCCGAAATAGGTGATGTTCGTCACATCCAGTCCCGTTTCCTCTTTCACTTCACGCGCTACGCACTCCTCTAATGTCTCGCCCGTCTCCAGGAATCCGGCTACGAGGCTGTTGAACGTTCCCTTGAAGTTACGGGCATGGACCAGGAGCAATGAATCCTCTTTTCTTACTAAGACGAGAATTGCAGTAGAAATAGAAGGATATACTTCCCGTCCGCATTTCGGGCAACGTTTCATGATGTCCTCTTTCTGTTCCATAGGAGTGCCGCAGGCAGAACAGAAACGACTGTTCCGGTCCCAGTGCAGAATCTCATGCGCTTTTCCTGCTGCCTGATAGTGAGATAGCGGGAGATAATCATAAGAGGCACGAAGTCCGGTCATTACATACTGTGCCGATTCTTCAAAAGGCGAGGAGAGGGAGAAAGACTTACAAGTCTTTCCCTCTAATGTTGTGATAGTATGTACCGTCGTTTTTTTCTTTAATAGTGATAGGCGGAATTTCTCCATAAGGAAGAGCAAATGTGCCGTTCTCTTTCTTCTCAAGTAATAGCTGGTCTTTATAAAAGACGAACCACCATGATTGCGTTGTTTTATTCATTTTAATCTTCTTCTTTTGCTTCGCGCTGCGAAGGTATAAAAAACTGTATTGATATTTAATACTTTGTCTGATAAAATGTCAATGGATTAACTTAATACAATACGCTGTTCGATACCGATTTCTCGAATGAAATAATTATCGTGCGAAATGGCTATGACGGTACCTGTATAGTTTCTGATAGTCGCAGTGATGATGTCGATACTCTGTATATCCAGATTGTTGGTCGGCTCGTCCAAAATAAACATATCCGGTGTGTTGTTGCTGATCATCAGGCAGCAGAAAGCGAGCCGCATCTTCTCGCCGCCGCTTAATTTCCGGCAGGACTTGTCCCATTCGGAAGCGGGAAACAGGTAACGGTTCAGGATGATCTTTATTTCATGTTCCGGCAGATTGCGGTTGTTGAAAGCGTAAACCTGTTCAAGGACACTGTTCCGGTCGTCGATGATAGAATACTCCTGATTCAGATAAACATAAGAAAAATCTGCCCGTGTGAGTGTTCCTGTCTGTGGCTGAAGTTGTCCGGTGATGATTTTCAAGAGAGTAGTCTTTCCGCTGCCGTTGGTCCCTTCTATGCGGAGGCGGTCGCCACTCTTTAACTGAAAACTGACGGAGTTTGCCAAAGCAGTTGTTCCGGCAGGTTATTTTCGGAAGGTTCGTTATCGCTTTGGCTATCGCTGTCGTTCGGAGCAGAATGATAACCGAAGTTGATATCCTTTGCCGTAATTAACGTTTTCCGGTGTGCAGGGAAGAACCGTTGAAATCTGTTTTAAGCGCAGCCGTTGGGAGAGAGAACCCCGGAGTTGGTTACGTTCTTCTGTCAGTTTGTCGGCTTTCTCCTGATGCACGCTGTTAAGTTTGCCGGTACTTTTTTCTGATTTTCCCTGCAATGCATTTAGTACAATGCGTGGAACACCTCTTTTAATATTAGCTTTCTCACCGCGTACATTCTGTTTGTCTCTTCGTTCGGCTGTTTCACGGGCTACCTTGCGTGCTATCCGCAGTGCTTTTTTCTTTTTCTTCGATACGTTGTTGTAAGGCTTCCCGCATCAGAGTTTTCTGTTCTTTGTAGAATTCGTAGTTTCCGCCATAATAAGTGAGTTGATGTTTCTCCAATTCACATATTTCGGGAAGAAGATTGAGCAGGGTACGGTCATGGCTCACGACCAACAACGTAGAGTGACATTTCTCTACCCAGTCATACAAACGTTGTCGGCCCGACGAATCAAGATGATTGGTCGGTTCGTCCATGAGTATGACAGAGGGATTATGAATATCCATACCTGCCAGAAAAACACGGGTCTTTTCTCCGCCGCTAAGCAAATGCATTGGGTAGGACAGGGGAAACTGGCCTAATCCCCATGAGTCAAGAGCGGCAATGGAACGTTCTTCGATATTCCAATCATCGTCCAACTGGTTAAAATTCTCCGTTGAGGCATCTCCTGTCAGGATAGCTTGCAGGGCTTGTTGCTTGCGGTCTATCCGCAAGGCTTGGGCAATGGTCAGCGAATCATATTGTCCGAAATGTTGGGGGATGTAATAAATGTCGTCCGGGCGGACAATAACGCCGGAAGACGGCGATAGTTCTCCGGCAATAATTTGCAGCAGGGTAGATTTCCCGCAGCCGTTATTACCGACTAATCCCAGTTTCTGTCCTTACTAATGGCAAAGTTGAGGTCACTGAATAATACTTCTTTATCCGGGTGGATATAGCTGATTTGTTGAATACTTATAGGCATGGTTGTCTATTGGGTTTGAAGTGAAAGAAATAGTGAAAGATAATCACGGGGCAGGGGGCGACAAACACAATACCGGCTAAACAACACGGATTCCGTGATGCTTAACAACGAGGAAAAAGCATATAAGAAAAGTGATGTTTACTTAGAAGTGTTGTCTTACTTGGAAATTCTCATTGCGGTAAGTATATAGTTTAACTTGGGCGCAAAGATAGCACTTTTGGGGAAGAATCCTATTCTATTTCAGTAGAAAAGTTATTTCAGAGGCTCCATTTACTCAATTCAGACCTTCTGTTCTGCTGAATCAGAACCTTTGTCTGCCCTGTTTAGAGGCTCTGTTTCGGTAGTCCGGAACGTGAATGGAGAAGTTTTTTGAGTTAACGACAAAGTTCTGAGCATTAGGGACTAAAGTTTCTTTCTATTGGTGGTAATCTATAAACGCAACTTGTATTTATAAAAATGAAGCTTTCATTTATAAAAACGCAGGTTGCATTTATAAAAAACAAAAGCTTCGTTTATAGTTTATTGTTAGGGTCTGATAAGTTTAGTATTCGTCCGGGATAAGTTTATGAGTAGGCAAGAGGAAGTTTATTGCTAATCAACTGGTTTATAGTCTATATCTTCCTTTATTTCTTTACCATTCTATTTCTTATATATCGAACAATTCATTCAAGCCTTCACTCATACTAGGATGCGTAAAGATGAAATCCCGCAGGAATGTATAATGTTGTCCTGTTTTCATCGCCATGGCAACGATATTGATTATTTCCGGGGCTTCGGCGCAAAACAGTGTACACCCCATGATCTTTCCGCTATGGTCGTTTTACAATTGCTTTCAGCATGCCGTCTGTCTGTTTCAACGTGCGCGAACGTACCACAGAAGTAGCCGGCAAACGGGAAACCTTAAAAGAATATCCTCTTTTCAGTGCTTCTTCTTCGGTAAGTCCGATATGAGCCAACGGCGGGTCGATAAATACGGCATAAGGAACAGGGTCACGATCTCCGATGTCCCGTTTCTTGTCTCCGAAAAGCTGGTCGCGGATGATCCGGAAATCATCTAATGAGAGATAGGTAAACTGCGGTCCGCCTTTCACATCACCCATTGCCCAAACGTGAGGGACGGTTGTGCGTAACTGGTCATTCACCACGATAGCCCCGTGAGCATCCACCCCTATACCTGCTGCTTGCAGGTTCAACCCCTTCAATCATAGGCTTTCGCCCGGTTGCGATAAGGATAGCGTCACCGTCTACAAAATAAGGAGTGCCGTCGGATACATCCGAATAAGTCAGCGTCACACCGTCATTCGTATCATGGATAGACTGTGCACGGGCATTCAGATGAATCTCTATCCCTTTCTTTTCCAACACCTCTTTCACGCTGTTCGCTATATCCTGGTCGTTGCGGGGCATGAACCGGTTGCCTCCTTCGAGAAGGGTAACTTTGCTCCCGAACTCGGCATACATCGAAGCAAATTCCAGTCCGATATATCCTCCGCCCACGATAATCAGGTGTTGAGGCAGCACGTTCAAGTCCAAAAGAGTAGTGCTGGTATATACTTTCTGACTCTCCTTAATCCCGTCTATTGCCGGAATAATCGGTGTGGAACCCGTATTGATGAAGATTTCTTTCCCTTGCAGTTCGATATCCCCTTTCCGGCAGCGCCACCTTGATGATATTAGCCGAAACGAAAAGAACCTTCTCCCGTGTAGACCGTTACATTGGGACGTTTGCTTAACCTTTCATAATTATTGTTTCTTAAGAAAGACGTCAGTCTGTTTTTCCGGCCGATAGCCTGTTTGTATAAGTTCGCCTGTTTCGGATAATCATCGTGATAGAGCAAGGCGGCAATGCCGGCTTCGTGCACGAGCGTTTTCGTCGGGATACAGGCGATGTTGGGACACGTTCCTCCATACATCATGCTTGAACGTTCCACGACGGCAACTTGCCAGCCGCGGTTTGAAAGTTCGGCAGCAAGAGTCTTTCCTGCTTTGCCGAACCCTATAATGATTGCATCATATTGTTTCATAACTTCTTTCATTAACGATTAATATTCAACTATATAACAGTGAGATGAATTATTTGTTTTCGTCGTTTCGAGAAGTTAAGGAATTCAAAAGTAGTGAGGTTAGTCTTTTTTCAATGTTTTGAGTACACGTTGTGACGAGTCGGATAGAAGCACTACTGCACCTGCCAGTATGACGATATCTTTAATCACCAGCCGCCCTGCACCGGACAGTAACGGGAAACCGAATTCTCCGCTCCCAGGTTGGGTACCCAGACCTCCGGCGTGGTGACGAGGAACGAAAGTGTACCGAGCGTCATGATGATAGCGAGCGAATCGCCCACCAGTCCCACTTTGGGGAAGAAGATGCCCAAGAACACCAGAATACCGATACTCATGATAAGCGCTCCCAGTCCGTAGGAGAAAGTATATGTGTTGTTCGCTTCGTGCCATGCACGGTTTTCGGGTACCAGAGCACCTTCCGGATTCTTGAAGTTTTTGTACTCCGGCGCTTCCTTTGCATAAAGAAGCTCATGAACGGGCTGTTGGCTACAAACGGAACAATCCCGTCGGCTTCGTAGTGGAAATACTTCAGCCCGCCTATCCATACGAATACGACTAGAATGGCTACACGGATAAACTTGGTACCAAAATTTCTCAGACTTGATGTGAAGGTCAGTAATGCGATAAATTTTTCTTTCATATTGTTGTCGTTTATGAGTTTAACTTACACCGCAAAGGTCGCGCTTTCCTCATAACCTCCAAATGGCAATACTGCCGCATTACTTATCAATTCTTCCCAATCTGCTCATTTCTGAACTGCACGGCACTCTGTCCCGTCATGTTTTTGAAGAAACGGCTGAAAGAAGCCTGATCTTCAAACCCCAGAATATCGGCTATCTCTTTGGCACTTTTACTGCTGTACAGCAGCAGGCGTTTCGCTTCCGCTTCCACCCGTTCATGAATCACACGGAGTGGGGAAGGCAGTTTGCACGTAGAAAAGATATTCGACAGGGTTTTGGGTGATTTGTGCAACATATCGGCATAGTCCTGCACCTGTTTCTTAGTCTTGTAATACTCGTCCACCAGATTGTAGTATTGGCGGACAATCTCGAAGCCGGATTCCTTTTCCCGTGTAATGTCCAACCGGTGACGGGCTATCCGGGTACATTGGATGATAAACCTTTTAAGAAGGATGCGCAGCATTTCTTCCTGAAGGCTGTCCGAAACGGTGAATTCGTTTTCCATGGCTACGGTGATATCGTTCAGTTGCCGGCGTTCCTGCTCGTTGAGGGTGAAGCGGACAAGGTGGGACGAACCGTTGAAGAGGAAACCGCTGCACGACACCTCATGGTCATTGCCGTAGATGCAATAGAAATTACTGTTGAACAGTAAAGTTGTATATTCCCCCGTCGATTGATTTGAACTCAAGATGTTGCAGGTGTGTCAGTGAAATCACATCATCCTGCGACATCAGCATTTCCTGGTGGTCGATTTCCACCGTGATACTTCCTTGCGCACCCATATAAACTTGTAGAGTCCTTTTTCTTTTTGCAGTGTCTTCTCTGTCTGATAAGAATCCGTAAGCGCGAGTGTTCCTTTAAGTTTTTGTGTGATATTGTTGCAGCATAATTAATCCTCCATAGCTGATGCGTCAAATGATAACGGCAGTAAGTCGCCTATACTTTTAATTTCGTAGATGCATTCTTTGCCGTAAAGCAGAATGCGGATCGGTTGCCCGTAGCGTTTCTCCGTTTCGAGAATCACCTGGCGGCAGGCACCGCAGGGAGGAATCGGATTATCAATAAAGTCTTTCTCCGTTCTGGCGGCGATAGCAAGTGTGATGACGGGCTGGTCGGGGTATCGGGAGTTGGCATAGAACAGTGTGGTACGTTCCGCGCAGAGTCCCGACGGATATGCGGCATTTTCCTGATTCGTGCCGGACACCACAGTTCCATCGCCCAGCAGTGCGGCTGCACCCACTGAGAAATGCGAATAAGGGACATAGCTGCGTGCGGTTGCTTCCTTGGCAGTGGTCACAAGAGCCCGGTCGGCCTCATTCAACTCATCATATTGATATACTTTAATAATTGCGGTAATTGTGAGGTCTCTCATATACGTTAGGGGATTGGTTTCTACAATTAATGTTACAAAGTTAGGAAAGATTGATAATCCCAATTATTTTTCAGATTTTTGTGCCTTATAATCCACATCTGAAATAAAATGGAGAACAAACTGTATAGACTGGTCTTTTTTTAACTATGGTTTTCTTCTTTGCAGTAGGAGCGCAGGCGCAACGAAGAAATTCCCGTTACGTAGAATATATAAATAAGTATAGTGATCTGGCTGTGGAGCAGATGAAGCTTCATAAGATTCCGGCTAGTATAACGCTGGCGCAGGGATTGTTGGAAAGCGGAGCCGGATATAGCCAGTTGGCACGCAAGAGCAACAACCATTTTGGTATCAAGTGCGGCGGCAGTTGGCGGGGGCGTAGTGTCCGCCATGATGACTATGCGCGTAATGAGTGTTTCCGTGCGTACAGTAATCCGCGTGAGTCGTACGAAGACCACTCTGAGTTTCTGAGACGCGGAGCCCGCTATGCCTTTCTTTTCAAACTGGATATTACAGACTATAAAGGTTGGGCACGGGGATTGAAGAAAGCCGGATATGCCACCGACCCTTCTTATGCCAACCGTCTGATTACTATCATCGAAGATTATGACCTGTATAAGTACGACCGTAAGGGTGTCTACCCGAACGTAAGCTAAGGAAAACCCCTGGTTGATGAATCCGCATCAGATTTACATAGCCAATGATATCGCCTATGTTGTCGCCCGCCACGGAGATACTTTCCAGGATTTGGGCAAGGAATTAGGCATCAGTTGGAAGAAACTTGTGAAGTATAACGACTTGCATCGTGAATATACCTTAATGGAAGGAGACATCATCTATCTGAAATCCAAAAGAAGAAAAGCCTCCAAACCTCATACTGTATATGTGGTGAGGGACGGTGATTCCATGCATGGCATTTCCCAGAAATACGGTATCCGGCTCAAAAACCTGTATAAGATGAATCGTAAGGACGGTGATTATGTCCCCGAAGTGGGCGACCGCCTGCGTCTTCGTTAGGCAGCTTTGAACACGCTTTTTTTCCTTTTTGTAAAAGTTGGACAAAAGGAAAACTAAATGACTCATCCGGATGTTATTATTAGGATAAAACATGATTGGAGTATGAGTCTAAATATTGCAAAAGTTGACAAGAAGCGTGTCGTCATAGTAGGCGGTGGTTTCGGTGGCCTGAAGTTAGCTAATAAGCTGAAGAAATCAGGCTTTCAGGTGGTATTGATTGATAAGAATAATTATCATCAGTTTCCCCGTTGATTTATCAGGTGGCTTCGGCGGGTATGGAACCTACTTCCATTTCGTTCCCTTTCCGTAAAATTTTCCAGCACCGGAAAGACTTTTATTTCCGAATGGCGGAAGTACGCGCCATTTTCCCGGAAAAGAACATGATACAGACTTCCATTGGGAAAGCCGAATACGATTACCTCGTCTTGGCGGCAGGCACTACCACCAACTTTTTTCGGTAATAAGCATATCGAAGAAGAGGCCATGCCGATGAAGAACGTCTCGAAGCCATGGGACTGCGGAATGCTCTTTTGGCTAATCTCGAACGGGCGCTGACCTGCTCAACCAAACAGGAACAACAGGAACTGCTGAATATCGTCATTGTAGGCGGAGGAGCCACAGGCGTAGAAGTGGCCGGTGTACTTTCGGAAATGAAGAAGTTTGTACTGCCGAACGATTATCCCGATATGCCGGCTAGCCTGATGCATGTCTATCTGGTGGAAGCCGGACCACGACTGCTTGCCGGAATGTCGGAGGATTCATCCGCTCATGCGGAAAAAAAATTCCTTCGTGAAATGGGAGTGAACATATTGCTGAACAAGCGTGTGGTCGACTATCGCGATCATAAGGTAATGCTAGAAGACGGTAGCGAGATTGCCACCCGTACCTTTATTTGGGTGAGTGGTGTGACTGGTGTTACTTTCGGAAACATGGATGCTTCGTTGATAGGGGCGTGGCGGACGTATTAAAGTCGATGAATTTAACCGGGTGGAGGGAATGAAGAACGTCTTTGCCATTGGTGACCAATGTGTGCAGTTTTCTGATAAAGACTACCCCAACGGACATCCTCAACTGGCACAAGTCGCTATCCAGCAGGGTGAACTCCTGGCAAAGAATCTGATGCGCCTTGAAAAAGGAGAGGAGATGAAACCTTTCCATTATCGTAATCTGGGCTCTATGGCGACAGTAGGACGTAACCGTGCTGTTGCGGAATTTAGTAAGATAAAGACGCAAGGTTGGTTTGCCTGGGTGTTGTGGCTGGTAGTTCATTTGCGTTCTATTCTTGGCGTGCGCAACAAGGTGGTGGTACTACTTAACTGGATATGGAACTATTTCACTTACGACCAGTCCATGCGTATGATTGTCTATGCCCGGAAAGCAAAGGAGATTCGTGACAGGGAGGTCGTCGAAGCGACTACCCACTTAGGAAAAGACCTGCTGCACGAACCGCAACAAAGCGGACAGGAAAAAGCATAATGTCGTCTTATGCGGCACACCGTTCTGTTTCTGAACGGTAAATTCGTACAGGGTGTTCGATTTCGGACACCCTTTCTTTTGGGCTACATTCTCTATTTCAGTAGTTTATGATTCTGGCACGGATTTGGTATATATAAGTTCCGAATGAATATAATACATGATAAAATCATAAACAATCAGATATGGACAGAGAAATTCCTAAGGAAGTTCGTCAGAAAGAACGTAATAAGAAAATCATTCGTTATTCGGCCATAGGAGTGGCAGGAGTTATTGTTGTCAGTGTACTCATCTCTTTGATGAGAGTGGGAGTAGAAGAAAAGATCTTGTTTTCTCTACAGTCGACAAAGGGGTGATTGAAGTCAGTGTCAGTGCGTCGGGAAAGGTGGTTCCTGCTTTTGAAGAGATAATCAATTCGCCTATTAACTCCCGTATCCTTGAAATCTATAAAAAAGGAGGCGATAGCGTGGAGATAGGCACTCCGATTTTGAAACTCGATCTTCAAAGTACGGAAACACAATACCAGAAACTGTTGGATGAAGAACAAATGCGTCGTTATAAACTTGACCAGCTTCGTGTCAACAGCCAGACCAAACTTTCCGATATGGCGATGCAGATCAAGGTTTCAGCCATGAAACTTAGCCGGATGAAGGTGGAACTGCGGAACGAACATTATTTGGACAGTCTCGGGGCAGGAACAACGGATAAAGTCCGTCAGGCGGAACTAAGCTATAATGTTGCCCAGCTCGAATACGAACAACTTCAACAGCAGTTTAAAAATGAACAGGAAGTGGCCGCCGCAGAGTTGAAGGTGCAGGAACTTGATTTCAATATCTTCCGTAAGAGTCTGGCGGAGATGAAGCGTACGTTTGAGGATGCGCAAATACGTTCTCCCCGAAAAAGCTATCCTTACCTTTATTAATAATCAGATTGGTGCACAGATTTCGCAGGGCGAACAAGTGGCAGTCATCTCCGATTTGAGTCATTTCAAAGTGGAAGGCGAGATTGCCGATACGTACGGTGACCGTGTGTCGGCAGGGGGAAAAGCGATTGTGAAAATCGGCAGTGATAAATTGGAAGGAACTGTCAGCAGTGTGACACCGCTTTCCAAGAATGGGGTGATCTCTTTCAGCGTACAGTTGAAGGAAGATAATCATCGTCGTCTGCGCTCCGGATTGAAGACGGATGTTTATGTGATGAATGCTGTAAAGGAAGATGTGATGCGTGTTGCCAATGGCTCTTTCTATGTGGGGCGTGGTGAATACGAATTGTTTGTCTGCAATTCTGACAATGAACTGGTCAAACGTAAGATACAGTTGGGTGATTCAAACTTTGAATATGTAGAAGTTTTGAGTGGATTGCAACCGGGTGACAGGGTAGTGATAAGCGATATGAACTCCTATAAAAACAAGAATAAACTGAAACTAAAATAAGGTAGAAGATATGGTTGTCAGGGTATATTTGAAACAAGCGTGGAACTTAATGAAGCAGAATCCGCTTTTCAGCACGCTCTATATTGTAGGAACAGGGATTTCTATCGTTATGACAATGGTAATAGCTATTGTGTATTATGTGCGGTTGGCTCCTGTTTATCCGGAGACGAACAGGATGCGTACATTGGTGGTGAAATCCGCTAAAATGACAAACGATGAGAGTACTCATTCTGCCAATATCAGTTATGCAATGTTGAAAGACTGGTTCTACTCGTTGGAAAGTGCGGAAGTAAGTACCGGAGTGTCTGGTACAAGTTATGCCCGGGTGACAAACGACAAAGAAGAAATTCCGACTTATGCAAGGTATACGGACGAGAACTTTTTCCGTGTCTTTCCTTTGGTCTTTCTGGAGGGAAGCCATTTACTGAGGCCGATCGCCGTAGCGGTATTCATAATGTAGTACTGACAGATAGTTATGCACAGCAGCTTTTTCGGAACAACTAAAGGGAGTGGTCGGTAAAAACTTCTTAATGGATTATACCAATGTAAAAGTGGTGGGTGTTGTGAAAAGTGGCAGTTTTCTTACACCGGACTCGTATGCCCAAGTTTATCTTCCTTATAGTTGTCGCGATGGCTATGATGATGAAGGAAGCCATTGGGCGTTGGGAGGTTATCGTGTCTACATTTTGATGAAGGAATCGAAAAGTGTCACAGATGTACAAGATGAAGTACTGGAACTTGTCCGTAAATTTAATGTATCGGATATGGGTGACGGGTGGAAGCTGGATTTAGTGGGACAACCCGAACTTTATTGGCATAGCACTTTCCGCCTCTGGAGTAATGTCGCTGTCGACTGGGGCAGGGGTGATATGGATGTTTGTAGGTATCTTTATGGTATTACTTTTTTGTTCCCGCTTTCAATTTGAGCGGCATGATTTCTGCCCGTATGGAACGCCAGTTACCGGATTTGGGTATACGTAAGGCGTTTGGTGCTTCCCGCAGGCGGTTATTGGTACAGATTATCTGGGAAAATCTACTCCTTACAGGCTTGGGAACTCTTCTCGGATTGGTAATAGCTTGGATTGTACTTGCTTTGTCGGGATATGAGATATTCAGTTTATTCGAAGTCTTTCCTAAGTTTCCTCCTAAAGGAGTGAATTTGGGAATGGGAATTGATATGTTTTTGCTCCGTTAATCTTTGTGGCAGCGGCTCTGTTCTGTTTATTACTGAATCTGATATCAGCGTTAATACCCGCATGGAATGCATTACGCCATCCGATAGTTGAATCTTTGAATGAGCAGAAATAGGGTTATCACTTTATATATAATAGAATTAGATCATTATGTTGAAACTGATACTGAAAAATCTTTTGGGCACGGCGAGTCCGGAATGCGTGGTTGCTTGCCGAACTGATACTGGTCACTGTTCTGACCTGGTATATCACTGATCCTCTCTTTGTGTTAAGTTATAATCAGACGTTGCCTTTAGGATACGAACCGGACGGGTTGCTGATTGCTCCTATCCGCAGTTTGCCTTCCACTGCTCCTGAGTATAATAAGGAAGAAGCGGATTCTCTTCATACAATGGAAAATATGCATCGTATGTTACGTAAGTTGCGTGATTATCCCGGTGTACAGAATGCTGCTCCTTTGGTGACTTTTGCTTTTCCGGGTTCGGGAGGGAGTTCGTATAATACTTATGCATACGATACATTGGCAATACCGGCGTCCATATCCTACTTTATACCCCATACCGGATTCTTTGAGACTTTTGGTTTCAAAACCTTTGAAGGAAAGACATTGGGAGAATTGGACAATATGGATTATCAGAGAAATGATCTTGTTGTATCTGCTGATTTGTTGCAGATCCTTCCGAAGGTCGGCCGGTTGACCGGAAAACGACTGTTTTATAATAGCGATGACGATGAGAAGGATACAACTTTCTTCTCAATAAAAGGAGTCGTGGAGAAAGTGCGTTCCCGTAATTATGAACAAGGTATGTATTCTTTCTTTGAACCGCAATTGAATGTTCGTTCGAAAGAAGTATGGAACGGGGGATCTTTTTTTTGATTCGTCTGCAACCGGATGTGTCCGAGCAACGTTTTCTGCATGACTTCCGTACTTGGGCATACAGTAATCTGAAAGCCGGTAATCTTTATATACGGGAGGTCTCTACTTACAAGGAACAATTGGATTACTTGGAATATGGCTCCGGTGTTACCAATAAATACCGGATGAATATAATATTAGCGGTTTTCTTTCTTATTAATCTGGCGTTAGGAGTCACCGGTGCTTTCTGGCTCCAAACTCGTAGCCGCCGTGAAGAAGTGGGAATTATGTTGAGCTATGGGGCAGCACCGGGTAATATATGCAGGCTATTAATGGGAGAAGCTGCTATATTGGCTTCGTTTGCCTGGTTGGTGGGGTGTCTGATTTATTTACAGTATGGACTGGCAGAAGGTAACTGGTATGAACAGGGCTATGTCGTGCCTTCACTTTGGATTAACAATTTCTGGCTGCATTATATAGTAGTGTCACTTATAGTTTATATCATTATTATCGTTGTGGTGTTGTTCGGAGTCTTTATTCCGGCTTACAAGATAAGTAGGATTCCTCCCACCGAAGCCTTGCGTGATGAATAAATGATGAAGATACGACCGGAAAAAAGAGAAAGACAGATTATAATAATAACGATTTAAATACTTACGACTGTGATTAAATTAGTTGGCATTAATAAGATTTATCGCACCAATGAGATTGAGACGGTAGCGTTGGAGGATGTAAACCTTACAGTGAATAAAGGAGAGTTCCTGAGCATTATGGGGCCGTCAGGTTGTGGTAAATCCACTTTATTGAACATTATGGGGCTATTGGATACACCAACCGGTGGAAGTATAGAAGTAGCCGGAACAAGAATTGAAAGCATGAAAGATAAGGAACTTGCCGCTTTCCGTAATAAGAAACTGGGATTTGTGTTTCAGTCCTTCCACCTGATAAATTCGCTCAATGTGCTGGATAATGTTGAGTTGCCTTTACTTTATCGTCGTATGAGTAGCAGTGAACGCAAGCGGTTGGCACAGGACGTTTTGGCAAAGGTGGGGTTAAGTCACCGGATGCGTCATTTCCCGTCTCAGCTCTCCGGTGGTCAGTGCCAGCGTGTTGCTGTTGCCCGTGCGATTATCGGCAATCCGGAGATTATTCTTGCTGACGAGCCGACCGGTAACCTGGACTCCAGAATGGGAGCGGAAGTTATGGAACTGCTTCACCGGTTGAATAAGGAAGACGGACGGACGATTGTTATGGTGACGCATAATGAAGAACAGGCAAAACAGACTTCGCGGACAGTTCGTTTCTTTGACGGGCATCAAGTGCAGTAAAAAGTTAAGGCTATTTGCATTGTTTTCAATATAATAACTTATCTTTGTGCGAATAATATTGAAAGAGGTGCAGATCTTTTGCTTATGAAACAACGATATTTCTGTGTGTTTGTAGTTCTGTTTATTGCCGTTCTTTGTCAAGCGGCAGCATCGGAGCGTACATACAATGTGCTTTTTATCCAATCGTATACTTCGCAGACTCCTTGGCATCGCGATTTGAACCAAGGTTTGGTGAAAGGCTTTAAAGATAATGGATTGAAAGTGAATATAACGACTGAATATCTGGATGCGGATTTTTGGGCATTCAGATCTGAGAAAGTCATTATGCGTCGTTTCTGTGAGCGTGCTCGTGACAGGGAAACCGATTTGATTGTGACATCCAGTGATGAGGCTTTCTATACGCTCTTTGCGTGTGGAGACTCGTTGCCCTTGCAAATACCGGTTGTGTTTTTGGTATTAAGTATCCGGATGAGAAGCTGTTTGCCGCTCATCCCAATGTCTGCGGATATACGGTCAATCCTGATTTTGATATTATTTTGCGGGAGGCACAGCGACTGTTTCCCAAACGCAAAGAGGTTATTTGTGTGATTGATAATAGTTTTCTGAGTAACAAGGGACTGGAGGATTTTCAGGAGGAATGGGAAGTCTTTCAGAAAGATAATCCCGATTATGACATGAAGATATATAACACACAAAATCAGACAACCAGCCATATTATTTCTGCTATTTGCTATCCGCGTAATAGTTACGGACGTGTGGTAATTGCTCCCAAATGGTCTCCTTTTCTTTCTTTGTAGGCAAAAACTCGAAAGCCCCTGTTTTTGCTACACAGAATGTTGGTTTGACCAACGGAGTGTTCGGTGCTTATGATTGCGATGCCTATACTTCGGCAATGCAGGCCGCACAGAGAGCTTCTTCCGTGTTAAAAGGAACATCTCCCAAAGACGTCGGGGTTACTGAGATTCCGCAAGGGTTTATATATGACTACAAGCAACTGGAATTTTTTCATGTCAATCCTGACAAGATAGGCTCGAAAGGAACTGTTGTCAATGAACGCTATTGGGAGAAATATAACCTCTTGTTTATCCTTCTTTATCCGTCTATTCTGGCATTATTGATTGCATCTATCGTATGGTTGATGCGTGTTAATCGTCGTGAGGCTAAACGGAGGGTACAGGCGCAGACCCGTTTGTTGGTACAGAATAAAATGGTGGAACAACGCAATGAGTTTGACAATGTCTTCCATTCCATTCGCGACGGTGTCATTACATATGATACCGATTTACATATCCATTTCACCAACCGTTCCCTGTTGCAAATGCTACATTTGCCGTTCGATACAGGCGGACGTGTGTATGAAGGAATGATGGCGGGAAGCATTTTCAAGATTTATCATAATGGTCAGGATATCCTCCATAAAATGTTGAAGGAAGTAGCAAAGACCGGAAAGAGTGTTATGATACCGCAAGGTGCCTTTATGAAAGAAGTACATAGTGACAAATATTTTCCCCGTATCGGGAGAAATCGTGCCTATCTTTTCAAGGGAAGAAATTACCGGTATGGCTCTTTCTGCACGTAATATATCGGATGAAGAGATGCAGAAGCGTTTCTTCGACATGGCAGTGGACGAGAGCGCTATTTATCCGTGGCAGTTTGATATGGAAACAAATTGCTTTATTTTTCCGCAAGGCTTTCTGGTGAGGCTCGGTTATGATGAAGCTGTTACTACCATTTCTCGCGAAGAAATGGATCGTACGATTCATCCGGATGATATAAAAGAAATACGTGTTCTTTTTGACAAGGCCTTGTCGGGTGAAGAAGAAAGCACACGTTTGAACTTCCGCCAGCGTAATGTGAAAGGCGAATATGAGTGGTGGGAATACCGTTCTTCTATTGTTACCGGCTTGACGCAGGATTCTCTCTATAATATATTAGGTGTATGTCAGAGTATCCAGCGGTATAAGACTGCTGAGCAAGAGATGCGGGAGGCACGTGATAAGGCGCTTCAGGCGGATAAATTGAAGTCGGCCTTCCTTGCCAATATGAGCCACGAAATCCGCACTCCGCTGAATGCTATCGTCGGTTTCTCCGATTTGTTGAGTGATACGAGTAACTTTACCGAAGAAGAGGTGACGCAGTTTATTGCCACAATCAACAAGAACTGCGGATTGTTACTGGCTTTGATTAACGATATTCTCGATTTGTCGCGCATCGAATCGGGAACAATGGAATTTATGTTTGCGGAACATAACCTGCCTTTATTGCTCAAAACTGTCCATGATTCGCAGCGCCTGAATATGCCTGCGGGCGTAGAACTGGTACTGCGTATGCCTGCGGGCGACAAGAAATATCTTACGACAGATAATGTCCGCCTGCAACAGGTAGTCAATAACCTTATTAATAATGCTGCCAAGTTCACCGGTAGCGGCTTTATCACTTTCGGTTATGAAGAAGATGAAGAACCGGGTTATACCCGGATTTTCGTAGAAGATACGGGAGTCGGCATTTCGGAAGAAGGTATCCGCCATATCTTCGAGCGGTTCTATAAGGTCGATAACTTTACGCAGGGGGCAGGTTTGGGATTGAGTATTTGCCAGACTATTGTCGAACGTCTGAAAGGAACTATCAGTGTCACTTCCGAAGTAGGCAAAGGCACCCGCTTTACGGTACGTCTTCTAACTACTGCGAATAGACACCCGTACCTGCTACAAACAATACTAAAACGGCTGCATACATAATCGAACGTTCATTTTTGAGCATAGTGTCCGAAAATGAACACTGTTCTTATTCTTTAATTGATTGAAAATAAATACCTTATTCTTTTGGCACATCGTTTGAACCTCCTTAGGTGAAAGATATAGTGCGTAATGAAAAAGAAAAGTATATTGTTTGCTCTTGCTGCTGTTTGCCTGCCTGTGGTATTATCGGCACAGCAGGAAAGGAAGATAACCTTGAATGAAGCTATTGCTATGGCACGCGTGCAATCCGTAGATGCCGCCGTTGCCCTGAATGAATTGAAAACTGCCTATTGGGAATATCGTACCTTCCGTGCCGATCTTTTGCCGGAAGTCAACCTGACCGGTACATTGCCTAATTACAACAAGTCTTATGGCTCCTATCAGAATGCAGACGGTTCATACAGCTTTGTCCGTAACAGTGCTTTGGGACTTTCCGGCGACCTTTCCATTGACCAGAACATCTGGCTTACCGGCGGTAAACTTTCATTGGTGTCTTCGCTCGACTATATGAAGCAGTTGGGCTCCGGAGGCGACCGTCACTTCATGTCTGTTCCCATTACGCTGAAACTCACGCAACCGATTCTTGGCGTAAACAACGTGAAATGGAACAGGCGCATTGAACCGGTACGTTATGCGGAAGCAAAAGCTGCTTTTATCACCGCTACCGAAGAAGTAACCATGCGGGCAATCACCTATTATTTTAATCTCCTGCTGGCCGAAGAAAACTTGGGGACAGCCAGGCAAAACTCTCCAATGCCGACCACCTCTACAAAGTAGCACTTGCTAAACGTGAAATGGGGCAGATCTCCGAAAACGAACTCTTGCAACTGAAACTTTCCGCCTTGAATGCAAAAGCTTCTTTGACGGAGGCCGAAAGTGACCTCAATGCCAAGATGTTCCAGCTTCGCGCCTTTTTAGGAGTGGGAGAGGATGAAAATCTGCGTCCCGTCATTCCCTAAACTGTGGACGGAACGAAAATGGAATACAATCAAGTGTTGAGCAAAGCTTTGGAACGTAACTCATTTGCTCAGAACATTCGTCGCCGACAGTTGGAAGCTGATTATGAAGTGGCCACGGCACGCGGTAACCTGCGTAGCATCGATCTGTTTGCAAGTGTGGGGTATACCGGAGAGAATCGTGATTTCCCTGCTGTTTACAAGAATTTGCAGGATAACCAAATTGTGCAGGTCGGCGTTAAGATTCCTATTCTGGACTGGGGAAAACGCCGGGGTAAAGTTCGGGTTGCCAAGAGCAACCGTGAAGTGGTGCTTTCCAGAATCCGTCAGGAACAGATAAACTTCAATCAGAACATTTTCCTGTTAGTGGAGAATTTCAATAATCAGGCGCAGCAGTTAGCTATTGCAAAGGAAGCTGATCTCATAGCGCAGCAACGTTACAAGACCAGTATTGAAACCTTTCTGATTGGCAAGATTAATACGCTGGACCTGAACGACGCTCAAAGTTCCAAAGATGCGGCGCGTCAGAAGCACATTTCCGAGCTCTATTATTATTGGTATTATTTTTATCAGATTCGTAGCCTGACGCTTTGGGATTTCCGTACCAATACCGAACTGGAAGCCGATTTTGATGAAATAGTGCGACAATAAAAAAGGAAAGGTCCATAAAGACAGTATTTTTTTGTAGATTTGCATCATCACAGTAATAGAAAAGGAAGCTCTGATAGAATATAGAATAAGGAATACGAACTATGATTCTGATAATTGACGATGATAGCGCGGTACGTTCTTCGCTTAGTTTTATGTTGAAGCGTGCGGGATACGAAGCACAGGTAGTTCCCGGTCCCCGGGAAGCTATCGAGGTAGTGCGTACGGTAGCTCCGGATTTGATACTTATGGATATGAACTTCACTCTCTCAACGACAGGTGAAGAAGGTTTGACTCTGCTCAAACAAGTGAAAGTGTTCCGTCCCGACACTCCGGTGATACTGATGACAGCTTGGGGGAGTATCAACTTGCCGTGCAGGGAATGCAGGCAGGAGCTTTTGACTTTATTCCCAAACCGTGGAACAACGCTGCCCTGCTGCAACGTATCGAGACGGCCTTGGAACTTTCCACTGCTCCTAAAGAAACAACGCAGGAACAGAACGACGCATTCAATCGTAATCATATCATCGGTCGTAGCCAAGGCTTGACGGACGTATTGAATACCATTGCCCGCATTGCAAAGACCAACGCCTCCGTATTAATAACAGGCGAAAGCGGTACAGGCTAAGGAACTGATAGCCGAAGCGATCCATATTAACAGCCAGCGTGCTAAGCATCCTTTGTAAAAGTAAACCTCGGAGGAATTTCCCAAAGCCTGTTTGAAAGTGAAATGTTCGGGCACAAGAAAGGAGCTTTTACCGACGCTTCCGCCGACCGTACCGGACGTTTCGAAATGGCAGACAAGGGAACGATCTTCCTTGATGAAATAGGCGACCTCGACCTTTCCTGTCAGGTGAAGCTTCTGCGTGTATTGCAGGATCAGACCTTTCGAAGTGCTCGGCGACAGTCGTCCCCGCAAAACGGACATCCGTGTAGTTTCCGCCACCAATGCCGATTTGCGCAAAATGGTGAATGAACGTACTTTCCGTGAAGACTTGTTCTATCGTGTCAATCTGATAACCGTTAAACTACCCGCTTTGCGCGAACGCCGTGAGGACATCCCTTTGCTGGTGCGTCACTTCGCTGACCGTCAGGCAGAGACGAACGGATTGCCTCGCACGGAATTTTCCGCCGATGCCATGCAATTTTTGAGCCGCCTGCCTTATCCGGGAAATATCCGCGAATTGAAGAACTTGGTGGAACGTACGATACTTGTCAGTGGCAAGCCTACTCTCGACGCATCCGATTTCGACGCCCAGTATATCCGCCATAACGATCAGAAAGCAGCCGAAAGTACTTCTTTTTATCGGCATGACTTTGGACGAAATAGAGCGTCAGACCATACTTCAGGCTTTAGAACGGCATAAAGGTAACCTGAGTCAGGTAGCTATGGCATTAGGTATCAGTCGTGCCGCCCTTTACGGAGGCTTGAAAAGCATAATATAAATTATACGTTATAATAGCTTGTATATTGTAGCTCTGTCTGATGATGCAGACAGATAATTACCAGTGAATCATATAACTTAAAACTATTTGTCCGTGCGAATCAAAGGCTTCTTTTACATATTCGTCATCTTGTTTTGATTTTGGGAATTGGCTTGCTTTTGCCTTTCCGGCCAGTTACGTCCGGCTTTCTTTTATGTAGGAGAGGGCTGATCCTGTTCATCTTGGTCTATCTGGTTTTCTTTTATCGTAAGATAGTGAAACCTTTGAACACGATTGGAAGCGGTATGGAATTGTTACGCGAGCAGGATTTCAGTAGTCGACTGAGCCGGGTGGGGCAGTACGAAGCCGACCGTATCGTGAATATCTTCAACCGCATGATGGAACAACTCAAGAACGAACGCCTCCGTCTGCGCGAACAGAATCATTTTCTCGATTTGATGATTAAGGCTTCTCCTATGGGGGAGTTATCATCACCTCCCTTGACGACGAACTTTCGGAACTTAACCCTATGGCGTTGAAAATGCTCGGTGTCCGCTTCGAAGATGTTCAGGGGAAAAAAAGATGAAAGACGTTGACTCCCCGTTAGCCGGGGAACTTGCCAGTCTGCCGAGAGGTGAGACAGTAACCGTCCGCCTGAATGACTCGAACATTTACCGATGCACCCATTCCTCCTTTATCGACCGTGGATTCCAACATCCTTTCTTTCTGATCGAAAGCCTTACGGATGAAGTGATGAAAGCTGAGAAGAAAGCCTATGAGAAAGTAATCCGTATGATAGCCCACGAAGTGAACAATACCACTGCGGGAATTACCTCTACGTTGGACACCGTAGAGCAAGCGCTTACCACGGAAGAAGGTATGGAAGACATCTGCGATGTGATGCGTGTCTGCATTGAACGCTGTTTCTCCATGAGCCGCTTCATCACTCGCTTTGCCGATGTAGTGAAGATTCCCGAACCGACGTATTCTCTTGTCAATCTCAACGACCTAGTCTTTGCTTGTAAACGTTTCATGGAAGGAATGTGCAACGACCGCCACATCACTCTCCGCATGGAGATAGACGAAAGTCTGCCGGACGTAAAACTGGACAGCTCCCTGTTTGAACAAGTGCTTGTCAATATCATTAAGAATGCGGCAGAGAGTATCGCACCGGAGGGGAAAAGCATTGTGGCTGAAGACGAAAGTCCGGAACCCAAAGGAGAAATCATTATCCGTACCCTGTCTCCTGCTACGATCGAGGTGATAGACAACGGCAGAGGGATCAGTAAAGAGACAGAAGCCAAACTGTTCAGCCCCTTCTTTTCAACGAAACCGAACGGTCAGGGGATCGGGCTTATCTTTATCCGTGAAGTCCTGATGCGTCACGGATGTACTTTCTCTCTGCGTACTTATTCCGACGGATTAACCAAATTTCGTATTCTTTTTCCTTAAATGTGATAAATGAGAACAGTTCTTCCGTCAAACAGAACTATTAATTGTCCCCAAATACCCTTACCTTTGCCCCTGCTCAATTCAATAGAATTTAAGGTATGAGACTAATGGTAAAAGGTGTACTAACGCTCTTTCTTTTCTTGACTATCAGTATTCCGCTAAGTGCGCAGCAGTATATACTGCAAGGCGTGGTGACTGATTCTCTGACAAAGGAACCTTTACCTTATGCATCTGTACGTCTGAAAGACACGACCGAAGGAACGACCACCGGAAGCGACGGACGTTTCTACTTCAAGACCAGCCGTTCCGAAGCAGTGCTGGTAGTTTCAGTGATAGGCTATAATGATTACAGCCGGCAGATTCGTCCTGCCCGGAATGCATCTTATAAAATCGCCCTTTCACCCACTTCGTATTCCCTCAATGAAGTCGTAGTAAAGCCCAAACGCGAACACTACCGTAAGAAAGACAATCCTGCTGTAGAATTTGTCCGTCACATGATAGAGCATCGTGACGACCATTCGCCTGACGAAAAAGATTTCTGGCAACGTGAACGCTACGAGAAAACTACCTTCGCACTGAACAACTTTGATGAAGAAAAACAGAAAAAATGGCTCTACCGCAAGTTCGATTTCCTCACGGAATATGTAGATACCTCCGCCGTGACCGGAAAACCGATCCTTACCGTATCCGCCCGTGAACTGCTCGCTACGGATTATTACCGTAAATCCCCTCATGCCGAGAAACAATGGGTGAAAGGCCGCAAACAGGCAGGTGTCGACGAGTTTCTTTCCAAACAAGGAATGCAGGCAGCTATCAACGAGGTGTTCAAAGACGTTGATATTTACGAGAATAACATCTCCTTGTTCACCAACAAATTTGTCAGTCCCCTGTCGCGCATCGGTACAGGATTCTATAAATATTACCTAATGGACACCTTGCAGATAGCAGGTGAACAATGCGTAGACCTTGCCTTTACTCCCTTTAACTCAGAATCTTTCGGCTTTAACGGACACCTGTATGTGACACTCGACTCCACCTATTTCGTGAAGCGTGCCGTATTCAATTTCCCGAAAAAGATAAACCTGAACTTTGTCGATTATATGTTGCTCGAACAGGAATTTAAACGTGCCGAAGACGGTACGCGCCTGCTCGACCACGAAAGTATTACCGTAGAATTCAAGCTGACCGAAGGACAGGACGGTATCTTTGCCCGTCGCGTAGCGGATTATACGAACTACACATTTACTCCCACTGCCGAAGCGGACAAAGCCTTCGCCAAGCCGGAGCGTATCATTGAAGAAACGGAAGCCCTGTCTCGTCCCGCAACCTTCTGGGCGGAGAACCGTCCGCAAGCCGCTATCTCCGAACAGGAGAACTCCGTGGACAAGCTGATGACGCAACTGCGCGGTTATCCGGTTTACTACTGGACGGAGAAGATTCTCTCTATCCTCTTTACCGGATACATTCCTACTTCCAAAGAAGCCCCTCTTTTCTATATCGGCCCGATGAATGCCACCATTAGCGGTAACACGCTCGAAGGTCCCCGTCTCCGTGCCGGAGGAATGACTACCGCATGGCTCAATACGCACCTTTTTCGGTAAAGGGTTACATCGCCTACGGCTTCAAGGACGCACGGGTGAAAGGACTGGCGGAACTGGAATACTCTTTCAAGAAAAAGAAAGAGTACGCCAACGAATTTCCTATCCACTCGTTAAAACTACGTTACGAGTCAGACGTCAATCAATATGGGCAGAACTATCTCTACACAAGTAAAGATAACGTATTCCTTGCCCTGAAACGCGAGAAAGACGATCGCATCGGTTATTTCCGGCAAGCCGAGTTGACCTATACCAACGAGTTCTACTCAGGTTTCTCCTTCCAACTGACGGCACGTCGTCGGACAGACGAGTCCTCCTACCTGATTCCCTTTCTTCGGAAAGAAGGTGATGTGCTGACTCCGGTCAAAGAATACTCCACCAGTGCAGCCGAATTGAAACTGCGCTATGCTCCGAATGAGAAGTTCTTCCAGACGCAGTGGAACCGTTTCCCCGTGTCGCTGGATGCTCCGGTGTTCACGCTCTCCCATACCATTGCCGGAAAGGGAGTGCTGGGAAGCGATTACACCTACAACCATACCGAAGCGGGAGTGCAGAAGCGTTTCTGGTTCTCCGCCTTCGGCTATACGGACGTCATACTGAAAGCAGGAAAAGTATGGGACAAAGTGCCTTTCCCGTTGCTGATAATGCCTAATGCCAACCTTTCCTATACCATTCAGCCCGAATCCTATTCATTGATGAATGCCATGGAGTTTATGAATGATGAATATTTCTCTTGGGACGTCACTTATTTCCTCAACGGCTGGCTGTTCAACCGTATCCCGTTGTTGAAAAAACTGAAATGGCGTGAAATCGTTTCATGCCGGGGATTGTATGGTCATTTGAGCGATAAGAATAATCCGGAATTGAGCGACGGATTGTTTGCTTTTCCGATAGCGGATACCCGTGCCATGGGGAAAACGCCTTACGTGGAAGTGGGCGTAGGTATCGAAAACATATTTAAGGTATTACGCTTGGATTACGTCTGGAGGCTTACCTACCGTGATTCACCCGGAATAGACAAGTCCGGTTTGAGAATAAGTCTCCACATGACCTTTTAAAAGTTAAATCCTGCTAATTGCAATGTTTATATGACAAATAAAGACTGTATTAGTAATTAATTAATCTTATTTTTGCATCAATTTTAGTTTAATTTTAATAGAATAGAAATGAAACAAGAAATTAAACCCGCTACCGGACGCCTCGGTGTGTTGGTAGTTGGAGTCGGTGGTGCGGTTGCCACCACAATGATTGTAGGTACACTAGCCTCTCGCAAGGGACTGGCAAAACCGATAGGATCTATTACCCAGTTAGCCACAATGCGCATGGAAAACAACGAAGAAAAAACTCATCAAGGACGTTGTGCCCTTTGACGGATTTGAACGACATTGTTTTCGGAGGTTGGGACATTTTCCCGGATAATGCATACGAAGCTGCTATGTACGCTGAGGTTCTGAAAGAAAAGGACCTGAACGGAGTGAAAGACGAATTGAAGCTATCAAGCCTATGCCGGCTGCTTTCGACCACAACTGGGCAAAACGTCTGAACGGTACGCACATCAAGAAAGCTGCTACCCGTTGGGAAATGGTAGAGCAACTGCGTCAGGACATCCGCGACTTCAAGGCTGCCAACAACTGTGAACGCATTGTGGTACTTTGGGCTGCAAGTACTGAAATCTACATTCCGTTGTCAGACGAACACATGTCACTGCTGCTTTGGAAAAAGCGATGAAGGACAACAACACAGAAGTGATCTCTCCGAGTATGTGCTATGCATACGCTGCTATCGCAGAAGGCGCTCCGTTCGTAATGGGTGCTCCTAACCTGTGTGTAGACACTCCGGCTATGTGGGAATTCTCCAAGCAGAAGAATGTACCTATCGCAGGAAAAGACTTCAAGAGCGGTCAGACACTGATGAAAACCGTATTGGCTCCGATGTTCAAGACCCGTATGCTGGGTGTGAACGGCTGGTTCTCTACCAACATTCTCGGGTAACCGCGACGGCGAAGTGCTTGATGATCCGGACAACTTCAAGACAAAAGAAGTCAGCAAACTGTCTGTAATCGACACGATCTTTGAACCCGAAAAATATCCTGATCTCTACGGAGACGTTTATCATAAAGTACGTATCAACTACTATCCTCCCCGCAAGGACAACAAAGAGGCATGGGACAACATCGACATCTTCGGATGGATGGGTTACCCGATGGAAATTAAAGTAAATTTCCTGTGTCGCGACTCTATTCTTGCTGCTCCTATTGCACTTGATCTTGTATTGTTCAGTGACTTGGCTATGCGTGCAGGTATGTGCGGCATCCAGACTTGGTTGTCTTTCTTCTGCAAGAGCCCGATGCACGACTTCGAACACCAACCCGAACATGACTTGTTTACTCAATGGAGAATGGTAAAACAGACATTGCGTAACATGATTGGCGAAAAAGAACCCGATTACTTAGCTTAATCAGGAACCAAGAATAATAAAGTTGAGATTGAGGTTTGCCTTACTGAAAAGACGGGTGGATGCTCAACCTCAACTTTTTAATTAGTAACTTGTAATTTAATGAAGAAAGCTCCTTTTCTACCTGTATTGATAGGCACGGGCTTTGGCTCCGGTTTTTCTCCTTTTGCTCCCGGTACCGCCGGGGCGTTGCTGGCTTCTATCATCTGGATTGCACTTTATCTTCTGCTCCCTTTTTCTGTTGTCTTATGGATTACTGCCGCGTTGGTGATTGTGTTTACTTTCGCCGGGATCTGGGCTGCCGATAAGCTGGAGGCTTGTTGGGGGAAGATCCTTCGCGTGTAGTGGTGGATGAAATGGTCGGAGTGTGGATACCATTGCTTGCCGTTCCCGACAATGACAAATGGATATGGTATGTAGTGGCGGCTTTCGTCCTGTTCCGTACATTCGACATTGCCAAGCCATTGGGCATCCGCAAAATGGAGAGTCTCAGAGGTGGGGTAGGTGTGATGATGGATGATATACTGGCAGGGGTATATAGTTTTATCTTGTTAGCAGGAGTAAGATGTGTGATTGGCTGAGAAAAGTTGCACGGATGATTTCCCAGAAGGGTGGCTTCTTCATGTTTTTGAGGGCGCAGCTTTCGGCTCAAATGGCAACTATTGCAGACTTTCTGGTTACAATTCTTCTGGTGAGGCTGTTTGAAGTCTACTATGTATATGCTACCCTCGCAGGGGCTGTATACGGAGGAATTGTCAATTGCGTAATTAATTATAAATGGACCTTTAAATCGACAGGAAAGAAAACGAACGTTGCTGTAAAGTTTATCCTTGTGTGGGTATGCAGCATCTGGCTGAACACGTGGGGAACGTATGCGCTGACGGAATCATTGGCAAAGATTCCTTGGGTGCGCGATACGCTCAGCCAGTATTTCGGCGACTTTTTCATTATCCCCAAAATGGCGGTAGCGGTTATCGTCGCATTATTCTGGAATTATAATATGCACCGCTTTTTTGTATACCGGAATATAAACATAGGAAGTTTGTTCAGAAAAAGAGATTGAAATAAAAAACAGAAGATTTAGATAAAAACAGATTTAGACACAATATGAATTACAGAGATTATTTGCAACAGTTGATTTATAAGATTATCAATCCTTTGATACACGGAATGATTAAAATCGGAATCACTCCCAACTTTATCACTACAACCGGATTTATCCTGAACGTGGTGGCAGCAGGAATGTTTGTCTATGCCGGTATCTGTGGCGGCCGGAATGACCTTGCTATCGTCGGTTGGGCGGGAGGTGTTATTCTGTTTGCCGGATTGTTCGATATGATGGACGGTCGTGTGGCGCGGTTGGGAAACATGAGTTCCAAATTCGGTGCACTCTATGATTCGGTGCTCGACCGTTACAGCGAACTGATGACACGTTTTTTCGGTATCTGCTACTACCTGTCGATGAAAGATTATTTCTTTTATGCCCTGATTGCGTTTGTGGCATTGATCGGTTCGTTAATGGTGAGCTATGTTCGTGCACGTGCCGAAGGATTAGGTATCGAGTGTAAAGTAGGATTCATGCAGCGTCCGGAACGTGTGGTACTCACCAGTCTGGGAGCGTTGTTCTGCGGTGTATTCAAAGATATCACGGCTTTCGACCCGATGTTGATACTGATTGTACCTTTGGCTTTCGTTGCCGTATTTGCCAATATCACAGCTTTCGCGCGTGTGAGACATTGCTATAAGGTAATGATGAAATAATTGTCCGAAAAGCTAAATAGTATTGGTATATTAACACCTTATTAGAATGAAAATAGTTATTGAACTGCCGTCAAAGAATGAAGCCCTGATTACTGTAATCACTATGGCTCTTTTTCTTTTGCTGACAGGTGTCTTCATCGGACTTCGTTCCGAACATTTCTTAATGGTGGCACTCTATCTGGTCTTATTCTTTGCCGGGCTACCCACCCGTAAACTTGCATTAGCCCTGTTGCCTTTTGCCATTTTCGGAATCTCCTACGACTGGATGCGTATCTGTCCCAATTACGAAGTGAACCCGATTGATGTAGCCGGATTATACAATCTGGAGAAATCTCTTTTCGGGGTCATGGACAACGGTATCCTGATTACCCCGTGCGAATATTTCGCTGCCCATAACTGGCCGGTTGCAGATGTCTTTGCCGGCATTTTTTATCTGTGTTGGGTTCCCGTGCCTATCCTGTTCGGTCTTTGCCTGTACTTCAAGAAGCAGAGAAAAACATATCTCCGCTTTGCGTTGGTATTTCTGCTGGTCAACTTAATCGGCTTTGCCGGTTATTACATTCATCCTGCTGCTCCCCCTGGTATGCCATTAATTACGGTTTCGAACCGATACTGAACACTCCGGGCAACGTAGCCGGCCTGGGACGTTTCGACGCTTTCTTCGGTGTGACGATTTTCGACTCTATCTACGGGCGCAATGCCAATGTTTTTGCCGCAGTGCCTTCGCTTCATGCCGCCTATATGGTGGTGGCTCTGGTATATGCTATCATTGGCAAATGCAGGTGGTATGTGATTACTCTCTTTGCCGTTATCATGCTGGGCATTTGGGGAACGGCTGTTTATTCCTGTCACCACTACATCATTGATGTGTTGCTCGGTATATCCTGCGCATTACTCGGTTGGCTGGTGTTTGAATACGGGCTGATGAAAATTCCGGCATTTAATAGATTCTTTGACAGGTATTATAAGTATATAAAGTAAAATATACAGGTATATAAGAAGCAGTGAAGAACAAGTACCGCAATATATTCCTCGCTTTTGGCATCATTGCCGTCCTGATAATGATATTCACATTCGATATGGATTATCGGGAACTTTGGGTGAATCTGAAGCGTGCAGGAATATATTTGCCCTTGGTCTTGTTGCTTTGGCTGTTTGTCTACCTTATTAATACGCTGTCATGGTATATCATCATCCGTAGCGGAGGCAAACCGGGCTTTTCCTTTTCCCGGCTTTATAAATTTACCGTAACAGGCTTTGCGCTCAATTATGTGACACCCGTCGGGCTCATGGGAGGCGAGCCTTATCGGATTATGGAGCTGAAACCCTTTATCGGAATCGAAAGGGCTACCTCTTCGGTGATTCTCTACGTGATGATGCACATCTTCTCCCACTTTTTGTTTCTGGCTGACTTCCGTCCTGTTGTATGTCTGTCTCTATCCCGTAGGGTGGGTCATGAGCGTTATTCTGGGAGCTATCACTTTATTCTGCCTGCTGGTTACCGTCCTTTTATAAAAGGCTACCGGCACGGTATGGCAGTTGCCTTTATCCGCATGGGTAGCCGTCTCCCTTTTCTAAAGAAGAAAGTACTTCATTTTGCCGAAACTCATAAAGAGAAACTGGAAAACATAGATAAGCAAATCGCCCTCCTTCACCGGCAGAAGAAACGTACTTTTTATTCGGCCCTCTTTCTAGAATACACGGCTCGTGTTGTCAGTTGCCTTGAGATCTGGCTGATACTTAATGTGCTGACAACAAACGTCAGCTTTGCCGACTGCTGCCTGATTGCTGCCTTTTCCTCCTTGTTGGCCAATCTTTTGTTCTTCTTGCCGATGCAGCTCGGTGGACGTGAAGGAGGCTTTGCACTTGCCGTAGGTGGCCTCTCCCTTTCCGGAGCCTACGGGGTTTATGCTGCACTGATTACCCGTGTCCGCGAAATGGTCTGGATCGTGATCGGGCTTGCTCTGATGAAGGTTGGAAACAGGAAAGGAAATTAGCCGGCATGGCATACTGCGTCAATTTTAAGCCGGAAAAGAAAATTCTCGTTTGGCTTTGAAAAATGATGCTTCTTCAAATTTGGTGGTAATTTAACTAGTCGGTGGTATCTCCATTCCCCTCCTTCGGGGAGGTTGTGTAAAAAGTAAGCATCAAGTGTTCTTTGACATATTGTATAAAAAAGGAAATGCTCTTTATCTCTTTATTTTGGTATTTCTATTGTTGTCCTTTGGTAAATGACCGCTATTAGGTATACTTAATACCCCAATAGTGGACTTGTTGCAATAGTACCTGTATGCTTTGAATGTTAGTCACCCTTTTTTAGGTTATAGCATGTTGCGTACAAATCTATTTCAGCCTGTACCTTTTCCTTTCCTCTGAGTAGGAGTGGTATTTGCCCCATCCAGTATTTAAGAGTTCCGAAGGGGTGTTCTACCAATGCTTTTCGTAACCGTATAAGCGCTTTGTATTTCATCCCCTTACACTTCTTCATATACTGTCTTATGGGTTCTGCATCTGCCCTTCGGTAGATAATCCGGCCTTTTTTTGATGTGGTGCAGAACTTTATCAGGGGACAACCCTTGCAGTCTCTTCCCTGATATTTTCTATAAAGCTTTCCATGTTTACGAACTTGCCTGTCTTTAATAGGTAATATTTTTTCTTGGGAGCATATATAATAGTCATTGTCTGCATCATAGGTAAAAAAGATTCCGTGCTCCCGATCTTCTTTAGGAGAATGGTCTCCTTCATTGAAAGGAACGGCAATCACTTTGCCTTCTTCTTCAAGGGCCAGGATTTGTTCTTCATTGGCATAACCGGTGTCCGCAACGGCTTGGGCTACTTCTACCTGAAGGTCTTCCTGCATGGCATGAATCGAAGGTTGAAGGTCTTCAAAGTCATTCGGGTGGTCGGTAACCTGCATGGCACCTATCAGGTGATGTTGGGAATCTACCACTGATTGGACATTGTAAGCCGGAAGAAACCCGTTACGGGTCTTCATCAGGCGAGCTTCGCGGTCAGCGGGAAAGCTTCTTTGGGAACCTTCATCCAGCATACGCTGTTTTTCCGCCTGAAGTTCTTCAACCTGTTGGCTCAAACGGGCTATCTTCTCCAGTGGGGAGCTCTCCACACCGAGCTCGTCCGAGAGTTCGGATAATTGTTCCTGGGCTGTTTCCACCAGATCATTTTCATTAAGCTGGTGCAGATACTTCTCTAAACGGGTATCCAACAAGGCTAACTGTCGATTAATACCATCTAAAGTAAGACCGTCACGATTGGTATTGGCTTTGATTTTACTGCCGTCAACAGCTACCAGTTTGCCTGAAATATAACCGGAACTGACCAGAAAGCGGCGGAAATCAAGGCAACATTCATGGATGCCCGAAGTTTGTTTGGAACGGAAATCGGCAATAGTCTTATGATCGGGATGGAGATTACCCAGAAGCCAGATCAACTCCATATTACGCAGAGTCTCGCGCTCCAGTTTACGGGAAGAACTGATACTGTTTAAATAGCCGTAGACATACAGCTTGAGTAAAGTACCAAAGCTATAAGCAGAACGGCCCGTAGGACTGTTACCTTTATAAGAGGAAAAATCAGGGTGCAATTTGATAAACTGATCGACAAAAACATCAATCAGACGAACTGGGTTCTCACAAGAGATATAAGAATCTAAAGACTCGGGAAGAGTCAGTTGATTACGATCAAAAGGTTGAATATAGCCCATAAAATTAATCCTATTGTTAGCAGAGCAAAGATATAAAATCCTTTTTATACAATATGTCAAAGAACACTTGATTCTTACTTTTTACACAACCTCCGGGGAAAGGAGGGGTGGCTGAAAGCCGGGGTGGTAGGAATGGGATACACAATGCTATGATAATTTGAAGAAAAACCTGAAAAATAAGGAAGTATCGTTTGGACTTACGCATTCTAACCTTAAAAAATAAGAACCTAACTACCTTTTTGTTGCTTCTGGCAATGTTGATTCCAACGGCCGGAGCGCAGTCAACCGACATCTTTAAAAAGAAGAAAAAGAAAAACAGTAAGACGGAAGCTGTCGACAAAGCGAAAGCCGACTCCATAGCGAAAAGCCAAGAAATCTCCTTTCCAACCTTATGCAAGCGTGATCACCGGTAAAGCCAAGACTATGAACGGTTTCTTCAAGGTGCACTGTATAGAAGGAAAATACTTTTCGAAATCCCCGATTCCCTGTTTGGACGGGATATTCTGATTGTCAACCGTATTGTAAAGGCCCCGGTGGACAAACAAAAACGTAAAGCCGGCTATCCGGGCGACCATATCAGCGACGAAGTGATACGTTTCGAACTGGGACGGGACAACAAACTGTTTATCCGTCAGATCTCTTATCTGGAACATTCCACCGATACACTGGGAATGTATCAGGCAGTGCTGAACTCCAACGTGCAACCTATCGTTGCCACCTTCCCGCTGAAGACGATGCGCAAGGACAGCCTGACGAAAAACTATGTGATCGAAATGACCGACTTTATCCGCAGGGATAATGATATGTTCTCTTTCTCCAACTATGCGAAAGATAATATCGGGGCGACTTCAATGATCTCCGACGCCAGCTATATCGACACCTTGAAAGCCTTCCCGCAGAATATCGAAATCCGCACCGTGCGCACCTTCCAACGGAAACCGCCTATGGGCAGCGCTCTTGAGAAAATGATTGCTCAATACTACAACTCCACCGGTCCGATGACTTACGAACTGAACAGCTCTATGCTGCTCCTGCCCAAAGAGCCGATGAAACCGCGACTCTATGACCCCCGCGTAGGCTATTTTTGCTGTCGGCTATAAAGACTTTGATGGTAACCCGCACGGCATGAAATACAAAGCGAACATCACCCGTTGGCGTCTCGAACCGAAAGACGAGGACAAAGAAAGATATCTGAGAGGAGAACTTGTAGAACCCAAGAAACCGAGCGTTATTTACATCGACCCTGCTACTCCTAAGAAATGGGTTCCCTACCTGATTCAAGGTGTCAACGACTGGCAGAAAGCCTTCGAGAAAGCCGGATTCAAGAATGCCATTATCGGTAAGGAAGCCCCCACGGACGATCCTACCTGGAGTTTGGAAGACGCTCGCCACTCGGCTATCGTCTATAAGCCTTCCGACATTCCGAACGCAAGCGGTCCTCACGTACACGATCCCCGCAGCGGTGAAATTCTGGAAACACATATCAACTGGTATCACAATGTAATGTTGTTGCTCTACAACTGGTATATCGTACAGGCCGGAGCCATAGACCCGGGGGCACGCAAACCTCAGTTTGACGATGAACTCATGGGCGAATTGATACGCTTCGTGTCTTCTCATGAAGTAGGCCACACACTCGGCTTTCGTCATAACTTCGGTTCTTCCGCTACCGTTCCGGTAGAGAAACTGAGAGACAAAGCATGGGTGGAAGCCAACGGCCACACCCCGTCTATCATGGACTACGCACGTTTCAACTACATCGCCCAGCCGGAAGACAGCATCTCACGTGCCGGAATCTTCCCGCGCATCGGTATCTATGACGATTGGTCGATCGAGTGGGGGTATCGCTGGATGCCCGAATTCAAGACGGCGGAAGATGAAATTCCTCACATGAACAAGTGGATTATCAGTAAGCTGAAAGAAGACAAGCGTTACACCTTCGGTACGGAAAGCGACCGCGACGATCCCCGCAACCAGAACGAAGACTTGGGAGACGATGCTATGCTGGCTGGTACATATGGTATCAAGAACCTGAAACGTATCATGCCCGAAATTATGAAGTGGACGTACGAGCCGAACGAAGGTTACGAGAAAGCAAGAACTTTATATAGTAATGTCGCCGGACAATTCTCTCTGTATATGGGACACGTGGCGACCAATGTTGCCGGTATTTACAGCACCCCGATTTCGGTAGAGCAGACCGATGTGAAAGCAGTGGAATTTGTGCCGAAAGAGATACAGAAGAAAGCAATGGCCTTCCTGAACAAAGAACTGTTCACCATGCCTACCTGGCTAATGGATAGCCAACTGTTGGAGAAAGCCCAGGTCAACACCTCCAGTTTTATCTTCAGTGTGCAGAGTGGCATACTGAAAGGCTTGCTTAGCAGCCGCACATTGGATAAAATGACAACTAACGAGTTGATGAACGGTACGAAAGCCTACACTTCCGCTGAGATGTTTCAGGATTTGAGAAAGAGTATCTGGAATGATCTGAGAGGAGGGAAAAGACCCGACCTCAATCAACGTGCCTTGCAGAAAGTCTATGTCAACTCATTGACTGCAATGCTCGAGAAGCCGAAGACGAACGCCAATCAGTATATGCCCGATTCTCTGTCGGAAGCATCCGCCATTGCCCGTGGGCAACTGACAGATCTCCGGAGAGACCTTGTCAATGCAGCAAGCGCTTCCGGTGGCATATACAGAAGCCATTACCTGAACCTGAAAGCATTGATTGATACTGCATTCGAAGCAAAATAAAAGGTTGCTTCTTCAAATTTGGTGGTAAACTTAATTAGGAAAATAATAATTTGAAAGTTGATAGTCGATAGTATTCAACAATAATTTGATAGTCGATAGTATTCTCCATTCTCCTCCTTCCCGAGGGAAGGTAGGAGGAGAATGGAGAATATCCACCGACTAGTTAAATTATCACCAAATTTGAAGAAGAATCAATAAAAGAAAGAATTTCTTTTTGAATAAACAGGAAACTCCAACTAATCCGACTTTATCAATCGGTGAGCTGGAGTTTCCTGTTTCATCTTTTTAGAGAAAGGAGAGCGCTTTTCTCAGTTTACACCTTCCCCCAATCCTTTTCAGCATTAAAGCAGGGACAAGCCTTGATCCATTCTTCCGGTTCTATCTCACCATTTCCGTTCAGGTCGGGACTGAGGTCGCGATGTCCGCAGATGCGGCAGCCCGGGTAATCCTTCAATAAAGTCAGGATAAGCACACGCATCGAATGTTTCTGCCATTCGGTACGGGTATCTTTGGGATGTCCCTTGCAGTCGAGTCCGCCTTCGTAGCAGATACCGATACTTTCTTTGTTGAAGCCACGGGTGTGTGCGCCGATGCGTTCGAGAGGTCGGGTCGATTTGATATCCCCATTTTTGCGGATATAAAAATGGTATCCCGTCCCGTTGAATCCCCGCCTGCGGTGGCAGATATCCAAGTCATATTCCGTAAACTCCCTGTCCTCACGTGTAGCGGAACAGTGGATTACTATCAACTTTATAGGTCGCATACGTTCTCTTTCACAGCGCCCGTTGCGTACAATCTTTATTGCTGCATTGCAGGGCTGCCGCTTGTGCAAGTTGTCCCCGCAGTGAAAAGATCTCCGTATGCATTTCCTTCACCCTCGAACTAAGGTCAAAATAATCCTTCAACACCTTCTCCAATTGCTGCATCAGAAAAGTATATTGGTCTTTCACCAGTTCGCTGAACTCTTTTACCTCCTGCGCCATGACTTTGCGCTTCTTGCGGCTGCTGCCCAGAAAGGGCAGCACCGTCATAATGATTTCTATAATCTTATCTAACATGAATGTGATTTATTAATGAAGAATACCTTTAAACAGACGGGTCGGGGAGTGACACCACCGCCGCCCGGTTTATCATTTCCGCCGTTTCCGTCATCGGAGCCGTCGGTTTCGCCTTCGCCCTTCCCCGCAAGGACGAAATCTACATTATTCTCACTTCGGGTGGCAGTGTGGCTGGTATTCACCAGGTGCAGCGCCTTGTCCGCCACGAAACGGACATTCACCCGGCGGATACTGCGCACCGTGCAATCTTTCTCCTTCTCCGTGCCCTCGCTGCTCAACGTGATGTGGAACGTGCCCAATCCGTCGATCTTCACTTTATCGCCCTGCGTGAGCGACAGACGCAACTGCTCTACAAAAGCCTCGATAGCGTGCTTCACATCTCCCGCTGTGAGCGAAGAATTCGCCTCGATCGCATCCGCCAGCTTATTGACGTCCATAACTCTCACAGTACCCGATTTCTGGCGTACATAATACAACACCTGCGAATCTTCCTGATTCACATACTTTCTGCGCTGATAGCGCTCCACTAATACGTTCATAATTGAAAAAAGTTAAGGTTTAAGTAATAATATTTTCTGTCATTATTGACATTACAAATATACAAAATCTGAAAGGAGAAGTCAAGTATTTTGCCATTTATTTTATACTGATTTTTGAAATAAAACAAGGCACGGATGATTGAAAATTATTGTTGTATAAAATTGAATCTATCTCACACTGGAATCACTTTTACTTTGCATGTTTCAGCAGAAACTCCAATGGCGGTACATAGTCCGTAATTTTCGTCATTTCCGGATTATGCCCGAAATAAGCGTTTCCGGTTTCCCCGTTGCGTTGTTTGGCTACGATTATAATGCCGAGCCCTTCGGTGGGATAACCGCTTTCGCGGTCGGTCGGTATGCGTGCGAGGGCAGGGCGGTAGAGTAGTAACACGACGTCCGCATCCTGCTCGATCGCTCCGCTCTCGCGGAGTTGTGACAGTTCGGGGCGACCGGCGGGACGGCCCTCCGACACGCGGTTCAACTGGCTGAGCAACACCACAGGCACATTCAGTTCTTTGGCAAGCAGCTTGGCCTTGCGGGTGGCTTGCGCCACTTCCTGCTCTCGGTTACGGTTGTTTTGTCCCGTCGTCATGTCGCATAGTTGCAGGTAATCGATGATAATCATGTTGCACTCATTCCGGCTTTGCAGCAGCCGGGCGCTGCAACGGATGTGTTCCATGTTGACCGATGTACTGTCATCTACGTGTATCGGGAGACGTGCGAGGTCGGCGGCTGTGGCGTGTGCTTCTGCCAGTTCCTGCGTGCTGACTGTTCCCGACCGCCACCGGCGGGCGCTGATCTCACTGGCTGCCGTCAGCCAGCGGTCGGCCAGCCTTTCCCCTTGCATCTCAAGACTGTAGACGGCTACGGCATATCCTGCCATTGCCGCGTTCCGTGCCAGATGCAATGCCATGCCGGTTTTCCCTACACCGGGACGGGCGGCAAGTACTATTAGATCACTGTTCTGGAGTCCGGACGTCATGCGGTCCAGATCCGTCAGTCCGGTGGGAATGCCGGTCACCCGTTCGTACTCTTGGCGATACGTCCCTCGGCTTCGCTCATGGCGGCGCTCATCAGTGCGTCCATGTCGCGCAGGTGGGTGTTGTGGTTGAACTCACCTTCCAGGCGGTCGAGCAGGTTGTGTGCATCTATCAGCGAGTCGTCGATATCCATGGTTTCGTCCAGCGAACAGGCGAGAAGTTTGTTGAAGCCCAGGATCATTTCGCGCCGCAGGTATTTTTCGTGCACAATCCGGATGTGGTATTCGATGTGTGCGGAACTTGCCACTTTACTGCTCAGTTGGGTGATACCATACGGACCGCCCGCTTCTTCGAGCTTTCCGCGGTGTGAAAGTTCCTCTTTCACGGTGAGGATGTCGATTTTGGTACCCGCCTGATACATCGCCAGCATGGCGGCGTAGATTATCTGGTGGCGTAGCACGTAAAACATTTCGGGGCGTAGCTTGTCGGCTACCAGCGGCATGGCTTCCTGTTCTATCAGGCAGGCGCCGAGGATCGCTTCCTCTATTTCGGGTGCTTGGGGCGAAACTCTGTTTTCGGTATTCATCATTAATAGGTGTATTCGTTCAGGAAAGCTTTGTTCGATAAATAACTGCCGGCATGGAGGAGAAAGTTGACGTTCGTCTGGTGGAAATAATATACTTCGATGTTGTCGATTGCCAGTTGTTGTTCCTTGTCACTCAGCTTCTTCCACTCGCGTTGCGCCTTGGCGATGTTCTCCTTGGGAAGCTGCGTGATGCTGTGGTATTCGTTCCAGAACAGTTGGAACTTCTCGTTGACAGCTTTCTTTTTCTGTTTCCCGGCATCGGGCAGTCCCACCCATTTGTCATATTCGACGACGCGTATGTGCAGGGATGTATTGTTGGGGTGGGGATGATTTCGATGATTCCCGGGTGGCAAGTCCGTGCATGAAGCGGAAAGTCTTCCCGGTGGACCAGTGGAGAACGCGGCTCCAGTCGCGGTAACTGAACAGGCTTTCACCTCTTTTGCACGGGCAGTTCTTGTTGCAGCGGTCGTTGTATAGCGTTTCCGAATAGTTGACTTTCATCAGGATTTTCAGGAGTGCCTCTATCTCTCCCTCTTGCAGGTGCGGATTTTCTATCTGTTGTTGCAATAAGGTTTTCGGGATAATGAGAAAACCATGCTTTGTCATGGCTTGGAAATTAAATTTGTTCATTTTGGCTTATTTAAAATTTTCGGTAAAGGTAATCCCTTTGCGTATGGCTTGCAAGAGGCGTTGTGGTGTGTGGATGACTGTGGACGGTTGCGGACTTCGAATGTACTTCCGCTAACTGTTTTTTCTCTCTGCGGATGTTCTCCGGAGGGGATGATGAAACAGATACTCCGTTTCTGTCCGGCAGAGCCTTTGATACAGACAAACAGAGCCTTCGTTCGGTTGAATCGGAGGCTCTGTTTTAGTTGAAAAATACGGTCGTTTTTACGAACACTTTGTGGAACACTTTTTTCCTACTGCAAATAGCTGTATGTTTGAGAGTTATCTTTCTGTGGGAAAAAATGCCGAACGCAAAGTGGAATACATAATAAACGATAAAAAGATAAATGATATATTTAAAAATATATAGTTCGATTTTTCTTTTATTTCTTATCCGTGTTTTTGTTTTCTGCTACGCGCTGTACTTTGACCGACAGTATAATGTGGGGCGGTCCCCAATGGCGGTAGATGATTAGCTGCATTTCGGGGCTGATCTCGATCGTCGTGTCGGTGTAGTGCGCGTCGGCAAGTTGTTCACTCAAAGCATTACTTGCTTTGATACAATTACGCATTTTTTGCTGGCGGACGATGTACTTGCCATTTGAGGGAAGTATGCCACTGCCAAATCGGAAAAATGCTTGAAACCGTTAATGCTGTAGCTTTCGTCAGCTACTTCATTACTTTTCATAAATTTACAATTTAATTGTTTCTTAATTATGGCTTTTGTCTTAAAAACCGCACAAATATATGAAAATATATTTGATAAATAACATGAAAGTTTTAGTTTTTATTTTTGTAAATTTATGTATGTAAATTTTTTATATATTGATTTTTTGTTTTACTAAAGTAAAGTGTGGGAATAGTAAATATTATTAATTAAATTATTTGTTGATGAAGAAGGAAAGTTTTACTTCGTTTATGAAACAAGTGGCTGCCGATTTGCAGCAGAGTGGAAATTTAGGGACTGCTCATGTGTATAGAAGTAGTTTGAATGCGATTCTTGTTTTCAGGAATCGGAAAGCGTGGAGTTTCGGGAAATAACTCCGGAGTGGTTGAAACATTTTGAGGGTAGCCTTCGTGCCCGCGGGTGTAGTTGGAACACGGTGTCTACGTACCTTCGCACGATGCGTGCCGTTTACAATCGGGCCGTCGATCTTCATCGTGCGCCGTACGTGCCGCATCTGTTCCGTTCCGTATATACAGGTACGCGGGCGGACCGCCGGCGGGCGTTGGATATGGAAGACATGAAGAAGGTGTTTGCCCGCCTGTTGCAGTCGGCCACCATACCTCCCGGCATGAGGGGTGCGCAGGAATTGTTTATCCTCATGTTTCTGCTTCGGGGATTGCCTTTTGTCGATCTGGCTTACCTGCGGAAGAGCGATCTTCGGGGGGATGTCATTACTTACCGTCGCCGCAAAACGGGTCGTCCGTTGTCGGTGACGTTGACGCCGGAAGCCATGTTCCTCTTGCAGAAGTATATGAACCGTGATAAGCGTTCGCCTTATTTGTTCCCTATTCTCCGCAGCGCCGAAGGTTCGCCGGAAGCTTATCGGGAATATCAGTTGGCATTGCGCCATTTCAATTATCAGTTGGAACTATTGGGAAGGTTTTTGGGATTGAAGGATAGATTGAGCTCTATACCGCGCGCCATACCTGGGCTACAACGGCTTATTATTGCGAAATTCACCCGGGCATTATCTCCGAAGCTATGGGACATTCGTCCATTACAGTGACCGAGACGTATCTCAAACCTTTCCGGAGTAAGAAAATTGATGAAGCAAATAAACAGGTTCTCGATTTTGTAAAACGCTCTGTGATAGGTGTAAGCGCTTGATTGTAAGTCTGTTACTTCGTAGGTAACGGGTTTGAATATCGGTGCAAATATGAGCATATTTCTTAAAACAACCAAACGAAATCAAACATTTTTTCCAATAAACTACTCAAAAGCGGAACTAGGACAGATAAAACACGTGGATTCTTTGTATTAGGGCTTTGTTAACTTCTAAATATTGCAAAAGGTTTCCCTCCCCTCTGCCGCTCGTCAGAAGCAGGGGTAAAATTTTAATCGTATTTTGTTTCATTTTTTCAGTATTGACTACTCCAAAAGAGCAGGAACAAAGGTTTCTCCGTTACCTACGAAGTAACGGGCCGTCTATTATTGAAACTTAGTGTTTAATAATATATTATTAATGTAATTTTAAGTAGTTATGAAGAAAAAATTTTGTTAGGGTAATGCTTTTCGGGGCATTGACGCTTGCAGTCACTACAACAGTCACAAGTTGTAAGGACAACGACGATGACATTAAAAAATCTGCAAGAGCAGATTGATAAAATCACGTCTACCAGTCCTGTAAGCACAGAAGACATGAAAGCTGCCGTAGATGCGGCAAAAACAGAATTGCAGACTAAAGTTACTAATCTGGAGAGTCAGTTGAAAGATAAGGAAACTGCAATTAAAACTTTGGAGGAGAATATTGTAAAGCTGAAGGAAGATTTGGCCAAAGGAGAAGGTGTTGACGTTGTTGCGTTGGCTAAGAAGTTGGCTGAGTCTGAAAATGAATTGGTTACGCTGATTAAGGCTAACGATCAGACTATAAAAGATCTGAATGCTTCTGTTAAGGAACTGAACGATATGTCTGGCATATTAGATAAGTTGGTAGCAGCTGAAAAGAACTATAAAAATAATAATGGTGATTTGAGCGGCTTCTATGACACCAGCTTCGACAAATTCATCAATCAGAGCATTATAAATGCACTGGAAGATGAGAGTGATTCCAAAGGTGCGATTGCCGAATATGTGATTACTGCCGTACAGGGTGCTGTCGCATCAAATGGTAAAGAACTGAATGACCGCGAAATTCGGAATGACCGGTGTAGCAAATCTGACAGATTTTGTAGATAAAATCTACAATGAAATCTTTAAAGACGGTGGTGCTATCAAAACTAAATTGGATAGTTTGGATGAACTGTTGCTAGCTATCGATGCTTATGTGGGCACTGAGGAAGGTCAGTCTAAAGACTATGCAGCACTTATCAATGAGATTGTGGCTGCAAAAAATGCTTTGACAGCACTCAAACTTCCTGAAGGACAGACTTTGAAAGGAGCTGTACAAAGTATTATAGCTGAAGAATTGGGAGATGCAGAGGCTACATTAGCCAAATTGCAATCGGAATTGAAAACAGAAATTACAGCACTGAAAGGCATGATCCAAAGTATCGTATACGTACCGGAATATGCAGACGGACTGGTTCAGCTTAGTACGTTCTATGCTAAGTTTGGTTCTGACGGTAATGCAGCCGATTGGGAACCGATGATTAGCGGTGGCGATGTGAAAGTGAGATTTAAAGCAGTAGCTAATGAACCTAATTTGATAGAGGTGACTTTTTGAAAAAGCAGAAAGGCGCTATCGAAGGCAAAGGGTTTGCCATCAGCTCCTGACTGCTTATTAGGTAAGGATGATAAAACAGAATATTCAGATATCTCTTCTGATTATTTTAATGACTCAACGAACACTCATATCGAATTGATTATAAATGGGCAGGTGGTACTGAACCGAACATATAAAAGATGATAAGATCGACTATGCGGCTTAGGAAGGTGCTTATGTGTTTACTGTAACTCGAACGCTGACGGAACATCTACCAATGAGTAGAGAAAACAGTAGACGAACTGGGTATTGACTTGTCTAAGTTTAAAAGTTACCTATGCTAAATCTGGAATGAATGAAGGTAATTTCACTTTAACAGAAGGTGTTTAAAAGCTAAAACAAGATGCAGCGGTTGGTAATGTATGTCAGGTTACTCCTACTATTACAGTTACTCGTGATGGCGGAACAACAGACTTAACTGGTACTGCCTATGCTCAAGTTACTCTCTAGCACAAGTAGGGTATGTAGCTCACATTCGATAAACTGAAATGGAACAGCGCTGCTGCTTATACACGCTTACAGCTGATGGTACCGGTGCCGATAATCTGGCTGGATTAGGGTATTTTAGCAGCACTTAATTTTAACAAGGATCACCTGTTGCAGATTTGAATAATGCTACCAGTGTGTCCTGTCCTGCTGATAACGCTGTAACACTTTGCATGATACTGGAAAGTAATGCCGTTAAAATCAAAGTGCCTGCAAGTTATGTGACAACTAGTGAAAATGGCTCCTACGTTTATACTATTACTGCTGGTACTGTTAACTATTCTTATAAGAAGAAGGTAAAGCAAATCCGATTTCAGTGACATTTGGTGTGACATCTAATGGTAATCGTTGCTCCTGCTGATAACAGAATGTAGTA
>VOFG01000499.1_pt1 | contig 57603 bp, 83 predicted proteins | sample 5384171 | NCBI WGS metagenome assembly VOFG01 (sample SAMN12384726, study PRJNA508395) | human gut metagenome | isolation source: healthy gut F | host: Homo sapiens
ATGCCGGGAAGAATCTGAAAGATCAGATGGATGCGGCTGTGGCGCTCTATGAGGAGGACTGTCCTTCCAATCCATCGCTGATGAGCTAAACCTAAACGCAATAAAAGTAAGAAAGCTGCTTATCACAGCCGGTGTGTATGAAGAAAACGATTAATGCCTTGATCGTTTAGCATATCTGTGGTAGCAGAGGTAAAGAATCCTGATAAGCAGGAGGTTTGCTTATGAATGAGCAGTTGCTGAAAATGAATGGCTTATCAGTGGAAATTCTGGATACATTATCATTTGAATCGCATCTGGGAATTCCGTTGAAGAATAATTTGCATTATTTTGATAAAGACTTATTAATTGCCGAACTGGTAGCAATGACTGAGTGGTTGGATGAACAGGAAATCCTTTCAGGTATTGCATTGGATTACAGAGTCAAGAGTTTGGATTCTATACTTGAAGTATGACCGTTACTACCCAGATCATCAGACACGCAAGGTGTTTAATGATATTTTAGGGTTCGGGCTTTTTGTGATAGCTACGACCAGATATTGGAAGAAGAATCCGTTCAGTTCGAATCGCTGATATGTCAAGCGGAAAAGCAGTGGACGACGGATACAGAGGCGTTCATGTGTATTATCAAAAAGAGTGGAAAAATACTATCCTATAGAAATTCAGTTTAATACACTGTTTGACAGACAGCTGAATAACTGGCTTCACGATTACCTGTATAAGAAAGATTATCCGATAGAGACAGGACGTATCCTGCGTGAAAAGTATGAGAGTGGATTGATTCGGAATGAACATGAATTTAAGGAGGTACTGAATAATGTGTTATCTGGTAGCGAAAGATCGTGATGCACATGGCTGTTTCGCTCTGAAAACAACGCATGGAAGGCATCTGGTAGAATTAAAGAGGGAATTGAATAAGGCCGTTGGATATAAGGGAATACAGCTTGTAACAATCAGCAGGCCAACTGCGTATGGCGAGTACGCACCTTACCACTTTGTGGATACGGAGCAGGAGTTTCAGACTATCGTCAAGGGAATTCGTCCATGAGATAATAATGCCGTGTGGACAAAGGAAACTTCAGGAGTTCACACGGTATATTTTGAAGGACGTCATATAGATTGTGATAGAAATAAAGACGGATAATATGGGAGTGAAAAGAGCATATAAACCACGGAAGCCGGCGGCGGTCGAAAGAAGCGGAAGCCGCTCATCAAGGCTGGTGTGTATGAGTCGGATGTGGCAGAGAAGGTACAGGACGCTTTTGAAAAAGTACCGGGAAACACAAGACTATAAAACCGCATTACTATCAACCGCAGCAGCCCTTGACCTATCCAAAGCCTCTGTCACCTCGTACCTGCCTTATCAGAAAGGTGTGTACTTTCCAAGTACAGAAAAAGAGAAAATCAGTGTTGGAGCAGAGCGGCAGCGGAGATACAGAGCGATAAAGTGGTGGAGGGTGATCCGACAGAAGAAAATTTCTGGAGCGTAGTTGTGGCCTATGTCGGTGTGAAATTTAAAACTTACTCGGATTGCCATTCACTTACGAAATTAAAAAGGCAGGAATGGCGAGTACACGAAGGAGCTGTGGATTGACAGACGGGAAAAGAGTAAAAGTCTGGACCGGCAGGGGACGGTGTGCTGCGCCTAGGAAAAGACCGCCTTTGAGGAAGACCTGAAAGTCGGGATGCGGCTGATGGTGGAAGTTCTTGATGTATAGTTTATGACGAAAATAAAATGAACCACTGAAGTTCAAAAAAGCCATCGCTTGTTACACGGGTGCTAATAAGAAAGTAATTCCAGAAATTACGATTATGGCATCTGTCAGACAGGGGGTGGTAAACGAGATAACGGGTATTCGGTGCAAAATCCGAGTACCCGTTATTTTTTTTGCCCTTAACTGAAAGCAATAGATTTATTCACAGTTTTCGAGTATAATGAAGCTATAATCATCCTATCCCAACCAATCCGAGATTATTTCAAAAATCTTAAAAATTTTGGAAACATTGGAACAATTCAGCCCTTTTCATGCCATATATAGTAGAGGGCTATTTCAAAACGATTGGAGGTGACGCTTTTGGACAAGCAGAAAGGCCCGAAAGGTTTCATTGTGGTGCTGCCCAGTGAGATCATCGAAATACCGCAGGACAGCGACAAGTCATGGCTGACCCTATTTTATAGCCTACCGAGGGAGCTTGCAGAAAAGTGGAAGCCAGCCTACGATCTGCTCCGCTGCCCCTATGAAGTTCTGAGGACGGACAAGTATGACCACATCGTATGTGATGATATGTTCAAGCTGCTTGTGTGGGACTGCTACGCATGGAGCGCATGGCAGTTCTTCCAAGTGAAAGACAGCAAGGGAAATTATCGTGACATACCCGGCAACTGGACGCAGTACGCAGGATATTTCCCTTTGTGGCGTTTGTCGTACAGCATTATTCCCTACATCCGAATGAAGTTTGAGCAGAACGGACTTGGCTTCCAAAACCTTTACAACATCCCGCAAGGTGTGGAAGTGCCGTGGCTGACCTATCAGCAGTTCAGCAATCTGATCGGCAATGTCACCGAAATGGTGATTGCAGAACAGAACTGGCAGCCCATGATCGATACTATCTTGGAAAACCGCACCGTGGAGGACTACGAAACCACAAGCAGCACCGTCAAGACCGATTTCATGCGAAAGTGGCATCACAACCGTTCCGGCAAGCCGATCTCTCTGGATGAAATGATGGAGAGTGAGGACGGGGACATTTTTGATGTGGCAGACCCCCACGGGGTGAGTTTGAGAACTCTGTAATTTCCGAAATGCAGATTGCTACCTTTGCGGAAAGCACCATCACAGAGAAAGACCGGGAAATATTGAAGCTGCGAATGGAGGGTTACACCGAACAGGAGATCGCAGAAAAAGTTGGCTACAAAACAGCAAGCGCAGTCCATAAGCGAATCGCCAAAATTGCAGCCGCTTATGAAGATTTTGTGACAGCGGAATATCAGAAGTATTTGGGATAAAGGGGGGATGGATCACAAATGATAGAATCAAAAACGATATATTGCCTTTTTTAAACAAATATATTGGCACTCAACATGAGTGGATATATCAATTTTGGATGGGAGATGCAGAAGAATGGAGTGGCACGAGACAAGCTATATATTCCAATGGTGTTGTCCTCGGAAAATTCCGAGAAAGCGATATTCTTACTATTCAAACCCTTAAACTAGAGTTTCTGACACAGCCTTGCATAACGAAATACACCAGTACTATGAACGCAGAATCAAAGCACAAAAGGAATTAGAGCATCCTGATATCATGCAACAAGGAATGCTAGAAATTTATGAAAAGCAATTTCGAGATTTCCTGATACTCCCCGATTGATGAATGGATAGAGAATAATTGTACATGGATACAAAACGATGTTGCCGATTTGGCTTATCCAGAGGTAAAAGTTTTATTATACCTATACTATGCTTTTTGACAACTATGATTACATTCGGAAAAACCGATATAACTCCGATACAAGCAGTTTGACAGCGACATACGAGAATATCTTTAATAAACAAAGCCAATTTGGTAAATACGGCATTGTTCCCATAGATCAGCACAGGACTTTGCTCCCTATTGATCCCCCTCGGATTTATGATCGCTCGGTAGATAAAACATTCTTCACAAAAAATATTCCCTTGCATTTGTTGAAAAAGCTCTCCGAAATGATGTCTAAGGGAATGGTAAGCGATTTGGCTGTTCGACTTTTTAAATGAGCCCGGTATAAAGGAAAGATGTCCTGCGAATATCTTGCAGAAGCATTAGAGAGAGGCGAGCAGTTTGATTTTGTTAATTTAGGTAGTTATTCCGTAAGTAAACCGTATTCAACTAAATACGAAGATTGCTTATGGGTAGTAATTGATCCGGAGAATATAATTTTTGAAGAGCTTTGCGAAGATTTTGAAACTTTTGAGAATATGGTCGTTACGCAAGTAGTGCATTTGCAGTATAAGAACCTCGCAGGTGAGATTTGCATTACCCATTTAGATCATGAATATATTTTTTTATACGCTTGATGAATATGGCAAACGAATGCGTGATGTAACACAAAAAGGCACAGCAAAACAACGGATGAAGTCTTTCAAAATCGACAATTCAAAAATCCCATTTGACTTTAGATGCGAGATTTCCAGAAAAAGACGAAGACGGCAATGACTTGCCAGTTGAGAAAGAACAATTTTTGTGTTATGTGTTGGAGTGTTATTTCAAACATAAGGATTTATTAAGTGAGTACTTCCAAAAAGTTAATTCATAACTCATTTTGGGCTTTGAGTTGGCAACAAAAATAGGCTAAGGGCAGTCACGAGAAATCGTGGCTGCTTTTTTCGGTATGACGGGCATGTCGTCAGTCTGTGGTGAAAATCCACAAGGGGCGTAGTTGCCAACGAACCCCATAGCGACTCCTAAGGTTTGTATCGTGAGGTACAGGCGAGAAGAAGGGATAAGCTAATCAAAAATAAGGGTGTTGGAAAATATATAGCGTCACAATCTAGTCGATTTGCAGGTATCTAAAGTGACAGGGAAAGGAGCAACTTATGAGACAGTCAGAGAAAAAATCACCGAAGAACAGTACAGCTATGATATCTCCGAGCTACTGACCATCCCGGAAAAGATGCAGAAAATTCTGGAAGACAAAGAGCGCATCCAGTGGTTTGCTGCAAAGTATGCCAACGCACATGATGTGTTCTTCGTAGGTCGCGGCATCGACTATGCAGTCTGCCTGGAAGGAAGTCTGAAACTGAAAGAAATCAGCTACATCCACTCCGAGGCCTACGCTGCGGGTGAGCTGAAGCATGAACACCATCAGCCTGATCGATCAGGGAACACTGGTCATCGGCGTTCTTACCCAGAGTGAGCTGTACGAAAAACCATCAGCAATATGTTGGAATGCAAGAGCCGTGGTGCGTATCTGATGGGCCTGACTACTTACGGAAAATACGAGACCGAGGATCAGGTGAACTTCACAGTCTATGTGCCGAAAGTGGATGAGCACTTTGTCGGTAGTCTGGCTGTGATCCCGCTGCAGCTGTTGGGCTATTATGTATCTGTTGCAAAAGGACTGGACGTAGATAAGCCGAGAAATCTGGCGAAGAGCGTTACGGTAGAGTAACAGAATTGAGAAAGTTCGGACAGAGCCGGGATTTTGACACCCGGAGAAGAAGTCCACGAGAAACGAATGCCGTGTGGACAAACGAAACTTCAGGGGGTGGTGGTTCCTATAACAAGGAGCCGCCACTTTTTTTGTGTGGAAAACGAAGATGTCTTGATATTTTTGAAAGAGGGCTACCGCAATCCCACTGGCTTTAGACGGTGGGTTAAGGTAGCCCAAAGTTGTGACTTGTGCTATACTTGCGTTATGGGAATATGGGAATCAAAAACAGACACAAGTATTTGTTACAGTATCATATTATTTCGTATGCAAGTATAGAAAGAAATTGCCGATGTCAAAATTTGCCTGTAGTGTAGGAAACGTTTCAGAAGAAATGCTAAGAAAATATATAGATAATCAAGGGTAAGAAGGTGGTGATGGCCAATGCTGAAAGCATATAAATACAGGATATATCCTAATAGCGAACAAAGAATTCAGATTGCAAAAACATTTGGCTGTTGCCGTTTTGTTTACAATCAGACATTGGCATATCGGAAAGAAATATACGAGAAAGAAAAAAGTCAGTTAGTAAAACGGATTGTAATAATTACTGTAACAGAGAATTAAAGAAAGACTATGAATGGTTAAAAGAAATAGATAAATTTGCTCTGACCAACGCAATCTATAACATGGACGCTGCATATCAAAAAATTCTTTAAGGAACATGCAGGATATCCGAAATTCAAGAGCAAACACGATAACCATAAATCATACACAACAAACTTCACAAATGGAAATATTGCGGTAGATTTTGAGACAGGGAAGATAAAACTGCCAAAATTAAAAGCAGTAAAAGCAAGGTTACACAGGGAATATAGTGGGCAGATTAAGTCAGCGACCGTTTCGCAGGTTTCCAGTGGAAAATACTATGTATCCATACTTGTAGAAACGGAGCATAAGGAACTGGCACATACAAATCATAACATAGGAATCGATTTAGGAATTAAAGATTTATGTATTACTTCTGATGGGAAGGTATATGAGAATCTGAAAATCATAAAAAATACGAGAAACAGCTTGTAAAGCTGCAAAGGCAACTGTCACATAAAGGAAAGAGAAGTAAGAACTATTATAAAACAAAGAAAAAGATAGCATTATGCCATGAGAAAATAAGGAATATAAGAAAAGATTATCTGCATAAAGTTTCACATGAGATTATCAGCGAAAACCAAGTGATAGTTTCAGAGAATTTACAGATAAAAAACATGGTAAAAAATCATCATCTGGCAAAAGCTATAAGTGATGTATCATGGTATGAGCTGACAAGACAGTTAGAGTATAAGGCAAAATGGAATGGCAGGAAATACATCAAAATAGATACATTTTATGCCAGCAGTCAATTATGTTCTGTTTGTGGGTATCAGAATCCAGATACAAAAGATTTGTCAGTGAGGACATGGATATGTCCGAAATGCGGAGCAGAACATGACAGGGATATCAATGCCGCAAAAAATATACTGACAGAAGGATTAAGACAAATAGCATAAAGAAATATATAGGGCAGGGACTGCCCAAATTAACGCCTGTGGAGATAGTAGGTTACGAGGTCGATGAAGCAGGAAGCCCATTGGCTTAAGACAATGGGTAGTTCACGAATATAATCTAAATCCGTTTGAAAGCTTGACTGCACGCCAATATTGACGTATGCTGAAAGCGGAGGATAATGCTATGGTTGATATCAAAGAGTGGCGACAAGAGTTCGGTATCACGCAGCAGGCTTTGGCTAAAGCTTCTGGATTGGATGTGCGATGGATTCAAAAGGTAGAAGCAGGAGACATAGACATCATGAATGTAACTGTGAAGAGATTTACCCTTTTGATGAAAGGAATCAGCAGCTTGTCGGAGCAGTCGAACAATCCCTGTAAGATGCAGAATCAAGTGAAGACGATAAACGGAACCTATAAAATGGTTTCTGAACTTTTGAAATGGGAGGAATTGGCATGAGCGGAGTGGCAACTCTTAGCAATGAGAAAAACTATACCGTGTTCCAGTTCGAAAACCATGTGATCCGATTTATTGCTCCGTATTCGTTGGAGCGATATATAGCTGTGAAGGAGTGGGACAACGGATACCTTGTTGTTATGGCAAAGTATAAGCACAACGATAAACTGGAAGAAGAATATATTGACTTAGTTCCGATTCTCCAGAATCTGTATTTAGATGTAGATAAGTTTTTGAATCCGATCAAAGCAGTGGAGGTAGCAAATGGTTGATGTGAAGCAAGTTGCGGATGCAGCGGACATGATTGTAAATGGTTATGCATTTACCCGTTGCGCAGAGGGATTCCGTGTTTTAAATCTGAATCGTCCTGACCGGGCTGTGGTGTTTTCAAATGACGGTAAGGTTTTAGAAACCAGTATGGACGATATTGAGGTTCGAATCGCAGGTGACTATCTGGAAAAGAACCGGAAGTTCATGGAGGACTAAGATGCCGAAGTATTATGAATACAAAATCGCAGGGTATTACCTTTACTTTACATCTTACTGTGTCATCGAGTGTATGCATGTGCACGCCAGCGACCGTAAACTGACGGAAATTGGATCTGCAAAGTTCTTTGTAAAGGATAACGGGGACACACTGGTGCAGAACCGTGGAATTTTGAATGATAGAGAAATTCGAAAAATTCAAGAATTCATTAAGCAGAATTATCAGGAAATGTACCTGAAATGGTCAGAATATAGTCAGGAAGGATTCTACGAGAAGAATATTTGAAACAACTGGTGAATACTACGGTTCAAATGGTTCTTCCGCAATTATCCGTTCCTATCTTCCTATATTGACTAAAATGTAGTACAACCAGCGTAGCAAGGTATTTTTGTTGGCAGTCTGGCTGTGATCCCGCTGCAGCTGTTTCGCTCTGAAAACAACGCATGGAAGGCATCTGGTAGAATTAAAGAGGGAATTGAATAAGGCCGTTGGATATAAGGGAATACAGCTTGTAACAATCAGCAGGCCAACTGCGTATGGCGAGTACACGAAGGAGCTGTGGATTGACAGACGGGAAAAGAGTAAAAGTCTGGACCGGCAGGGGACGGTGTGCTGCGTCTGGGAAAAGACCGCCTTTGAGGAAGGCCTGAAAGTCGGGATGCGGCTGATGGTGGAAGTTCTTGGCGTATAGTTTATGACGAAAATAAAATGAACCCCTGAAGTTCAAAAAAGCCCTCGCTTGTTGCGGCGAGGGCGTGTGTTCTTATTTTTCAGGCTTTTCAGCGTTTTTCTTCTTCGGCGCAATTTTGTGGCCGGAGTAGATTGCCATACTCATGCAGACTAGAGAGCCGCAAGCGAAATACTTGTGAGCCTGCATCAGTTTCTTGTAGCCCGTGTAGAAGCATCCTGCCATGCTGGCAAGCGCTCCGAGTGACCAATATTTATGTGCTTTCATTTTGTGTATCCTCCCTTTTTCTATATATTTTCTCCTGATAGGAGAGTGCTATTCTCTTTATCTTCCGCCTGTATTCTGAGAAGTTCATTTATCTCTTTGTTACTCGCCGGCCGTACTGCTGGTTTCTCTTTATCGGTCTGTGCGCCACAATCTGGGCAACGGTCAGGCGGATTTTTAGCGAAGAAGCAGTAATGGCAGGCATACCGGCTTGGCAGCATCTGAGAGCGCATCAGGGCTGGCTGATTCGCTCCGAGGACCATAACCTTCATGGAATTCCCCATACTTTTTGTATTCTATACGGATATGCTGGGAAATGTTCTATATGCGCCGCTCGTAGATGATGCTTATGTCAAAACCATGATCTTCCAGAATCTTTCTTGGAGATTCACCGGCTTTGTATACGGTCATGAAGAGCTCCTTGAACTCTTTGGTAAGAGTGATCCTTGTCTCAGTAACACTGTAGATGTAAGGGTTTTGGCGAAGTAATTGTTGTTGTCCCTCTGTGAATAGTTTTCTGCCCATGAAAATCCTCCATCTCTGTAACTAGAATATCACATCTGGAAGGATGTGTCCAAGAAAATAATGCAGATATGGGCAGAATCCGGAAAATCGGCTCTGCCAATTTACAACTATTCACAAATCTTATATCGATTTTTAACGTTTACACAAAACTTGTAATCCAACTGCAGAAATGGAATGCGACCGTTTTGCTCCGCAAATCCGGCCGTTTAGCTTCGCAATATGCAGCGGATGATAAGCTTGATAAGGTTCTTGAAAATCCGCAGGTGATTAAGACACCAGTGGTTAGAAATGGTAAGCAATCACCCCTGGGTTATCTGCCGGATGTTTGGAAAAACTGGAATTAGAGGATAAGAATATGGTAAAAAAAAAATTATGCAACCCATTGTTTCTCGCTCAAAAATCTACAGATGCAACGGAGGCAGACCAACAGGTAATTACAGATCTGCTTGATACATTAAGGGCAAATCTGGATCGGTGTGTCGGTATGGCAGCCAACATGATCGGTGTAAAGAAAAATATCATTGTGGTGGCAGCAGGCCCATTTCAATTTGCTATGGTAAATCCAGTTATTACAAAGAAGACCGGAGCATTTCAGACAGAAGAGGGCTGCCTTTCTCTGGAAGGTGTCAGACCGTGTACGAGATATAAAGAAATTGAAGTGGATTTTTTGGATGCAGATTTCAAGAAGCAGCATGGCAAATATTCCGGTTGGACTGCACAGATCATCCAACACGAAATAGATCATTGTAATGGAGTTGTAATATGAAACCTAAGTCGCCTAAGAGCCTGGAACTATATGACATTATGATAAAACGGGGGATATCCAGCGGAGTTTTGCGATCAAATAACGAAAAATCTTAACACCGACTGGACAGCCGGACGGATGATAGGTTATTTGTCCCATTACAAAAAGCTGCCGCTTGAGGAAATTGTAGATGAAATGCTTGCAATACTAAGTGATCGCAACAGAATTATGCAGAAACATGATCTGGAAGAAACGAATGCCAGATGGAATGAATATTGAAGTTCCACTTGTTTTGTAATAGAATATTATTACGAAAAAACGTGCAGATGCACGGAAATGGGGAGTGTAAAAATTAGATCGCGAAGGACAGAACCTGTGTTTCATGACGCATTGGTGTCTTTCGCAGAAAGAAGGGGTATATTTATGGAAACACATGAATTACAGCAATTGCTGTCAGAAATGTCATTACAGGAAAAAATAGGACAGATGGTGCAGCTTACTGGCGCATATTTCGATAAAGAGGCGGTACTCACAGGTGTTGTTGGGGAACAGTTACCACCGGAATGGATTGTTCAATATGCCGGTTCAGTGCTTGGAGTGATCGGTAAAGATAAAATTTATGATATCCAGAGCAGATATATGGAACAGCATCCCCATCATATTCCGCTTATCTTTATGGCAGATGTTATCCATGGATGCCGGACAATTTATCCGATTCCATTGGGGCAGGCGTGCTCCTTTCATCCGGAACTGGTGTCTGAGGCGGCTTCTATAGCTGCCTCGGAGGCATCCTCAGAAGGTCTAAGGGCAACATTTTCTCCTATGATTGATGTTTCAAGAGATCCAAGATGGGGAAGGATACTGGAGTCTTTTGGTGAAGACCCATATGTGAACGGAGTCATGGGAGAAGCCATGGTAGATGGCTATCAGCAGAAAAACGATGAAGGAATCGCAGCATGTCTGAAACATTTTGCAGGTTATGGGGCTGTGAATGCGGGAAAGGATTATAATGATGTTGAAATATCCCAGGCGGACATTTCTGGAGCAGTATGTAAAAACCTTTCCGTATGGCACTAAAAGCAAAGCCAGCTATGGTTATGACCGCTTTTAATGCGATAGACCGTAAACCGATAAGCGGAAATAAGGAACTTCTTAAAGGGCTTCTGCGGGATAAGGAAGGATTTGAGGGAACTGTAATTTCAGATTGGGGCTCTATAGGTCAGCTGGAAGAACAGGGAGTGGCAGCAGATATGGAAGAAGCAGCAAGCCAGGCTTCCGAAGCCGGTGTAGACATTGATATGATGAGTCCTGCTTATATGCTGTGTCTGGAAAACTGGTCGAAAGCGGAAAAATCCCGGACAGCGTTTGTTGATGAAAGTGCATTCCGGGTCCTGATGATGAAAAATCAGCTGGGGCTTTTTGAAAATCCGTTTGCCGGTCTTGGAAAGAGTGGAAAACTGACTTTGCATAACCGGGAAAAGGCATATCAGCTGGCGGGCGAAAGCTGTGTCCTTTTGAAAAATGAAAAAAGCTGCTGCCATTAAGCTGAAGAAGAAAGTTATATGGGCAGGGTCCTTATACAGCGTCAAGAGAACTATTAAGCCGCTGGTCAATTTTTGGAGAACATGAGGCAGTTGAAACAATAGAAGATGTTTTGCAAAAAAAGCAGATAGAAGCAGAATGTATTACAGGATGCAATATTCTTTCTGATGAAGAGTGTAAGGTATGGCAGGTGGAACAGGAATTGTCTGGCAAGCCAAAGGGATGAGCAGTGGCTGGAAACGATAACCCATGAAGATACGGTCGTATGTGTACTTGGGGAACATGAATCCCAGTCAGGAGAGGCTGCCAGCAGGGCATTTCTGACTTTGCCGGAGGAACAGCAGGTGTTATTTGAAAAAATAGCAGAACGTACAAGTAATATTGTGACTGTGGTAATTACAGGAAGACCATTGGACCTGCGGAGGATATCGGAAAGATCCAAGGCTGTCATTATGGCATGGAGACCCGGCACTATGGGAGCTGAAGCAATCGTAGATATTGTGTATGGCAGAATAAATCCTTCCGGCAAATTATCTGTGAGTATTCCATGGTGTGTGGGACAGGTGCCCATAAGCTACTGGGATGTAAAAACCGGACATATTCTTACAGAAGATAATTCAGAAAACCGTTTCACCAGCAGATATATGGATATCCCGAATACGCCGTTATATCCATTCGGTTATGGATTGTCTTATACAGAGTTTGATATTTCGGACATTGATGTGCAGATAGGACAGGATAAAAAAGTACATGTACATTGTAATGTGTGCAATACGGGGAATGTTGCGGGGGCAGAAGTAGTCCAGTGTTATTATGAAACATTATATGCATCTGTAGTACGTCCGAAGAAAGAGCTTATCCGTTTCCGGAAGGTTTTCCTGGAGCCGGGGGAGAAGAAGGATGTAGATTTCTTTATTGACCAGGAAGAATTCTCATATTATGGCAAAAACATGGAAACCGTCAGCAACGGAATGAAACTGCGTATCAGTATTGGAAACAGTAGTGACCACCTTGTTTCTGAGAACATTAGGATTGTTGGGGATGACCCCATAAACAGTGCCTGACCCCAGTCAAAAAAAAGTTTAGTACGGAACTTTTTTGACTGGGGTCAGGAGATCAGACTATGAGCATTCAAGCCACTGCTTATATTCTTCTAATCTCTTGATATATTCATCAAACTCAGGAACCGTAAAATCAACTTCTTTGAATCTTACAGGATAAATAATTCCCTTGTTAATCAGCTGCGCTCTGATCGTAGAAATTGAGCTGACGCTCTTTTTTCATATTTTTTGTGCAACGTTCGAAATAGTACACGGCAAATCTCCGCATTTCACCATCGCAAATATGAATTTTTATCACTTTCGGAGCATCGTTCATATCTCGATTTGAAGAAACCGTCATCCAAGACTTTTAAAAATTCTGTCTTGCAACGATCAACATCGTTTCCGTCTATTACATCCGAATTCGTTCTTTCATACACGATCTGACAGAGCTGCTGTAGGAAAATGGATAGCCACCAGTTGCCTCAACGATTTTGTCAATAGCCTCTTTTGTGTACGAGACAGACATCTTTTTTACAGGTTCTTCAATTGCCTTTTTGATTGATCATATGTCAACGATCCGATCTGCTTATAAAAAACAACGTTTCAGAATAGGATTTTTACGTCAGAAAGCATTTTATATATCTTCGGAAGTCCTGCGCCAACGATCATAACCGGATAGCCCAGCTGATTTGTCCTGTGCAACGCAGCTATGAGGAACCAAGCTGATCCTGTTTCATATATTGTATTTCGTCTATAAAGAAACAAATTGGAGTTTCCGTTTTCTGCGCTGTTTCTCCTATTGTCGTAAAAACTTCGGTCAAACTTTGCGTCAGATTTTTCGACACATACAACTCTCGATCCTGCAGCGAAAAAAAGAAAATGTGCTGTCTTCTGGGTTAAACGATATAACCAGCGATTTGATTGCTTCCAAAGGTTTCTGTACCAGATGCTTAAATTTCTCTTTCGTGCTTACTTTTCGTAAGAAAGCCTGTGAACATTCTGCGATTTGGGAAATAAAATCATTTCTCTCTTCAATTTCGATATGCTTACAAAAATTCCAAGATCTTCCGCTATACTTTGCAATTTATTTATTAAAACTGTTTTCCCAACACCTCGCAGCCCACTAAATATAATAGACTGCGTTGGAATATTCAACGTCAACGCTGAAAACATCTGTTCAACATTCTTGATATCTTCATCTCTTCCCGCAATGTACGCAGGCATCAATCCGGCTCCTGGTCTATAAGGATTTATTTTAAACATCTTTTTTGCACCTCCGTTCTTTATTGTATTTTAACACGTCGTTCCGAGCACTTCAACATATTTACGCTTTCTACCGCACTTCACCGCAAAAAAAAGCCTATAAGTATCTATAAGATGCGGATAAACCCATCCGGTGGATCACCATTCGGGATCACCATCCGGTGACTGACCCAGGGAAAAAGGATAAGGGGAATGATTTGCAGAAACAGGATTAAAAATCTCCATTGGTTTTGTCAACCAATGGAGATTTTTTTCAGTTCTGTCTGTCTTTTATTTCTTTATACTCTTTTTCAATACCTGAAATTAATGTTTTCATTGTATACTCCAGGATTTCGTTACCGAATGCCGCAGAAGAATCTCTGACAGGGTGGCGTCCTGCGATTCCAATCAGATTGCTTTCATCTTCTTTTACCTGTCCAAAGTCAACCAGATCCGGGCGCACAGCCATAACGATAGAAGTCTCATTCGCTCCGGCATGGTCATTCTGATATTTCAACTTCTCATCTTCCGCATATGTCCAGGCCGTAAAAATACGCAGACCATATTTTTCTTCTGCTTCTTCTGTCAGTTCCTGAAATGCATGGATTGACGGTCCATGTCCATGTCCGACAACGATACGCACCCCCGCTCTGGAAAGCTGGGCAAAAATACTGCGCAGATAGTCCTGAAACAGTTCTTTTTCCAGCCAGTAAGCACTGCCTTTCAGCTGCTGGACGTAATAGGTATGCAGTGCGCCCTCGGTATTGATATCCATTCCATAAAATGACTTTTCATGGTCATGAAATACACGGTCAGGACCATAAAGAGTATTGGAAGTACCACACCGCCAACTTTTTCCGCTACCCGGACAAACAGTTCTTTTGACTGGATTCCATCGGCTCCAAGAGGCATATGCGGACCATGCCATTCTAATGTACCAAAAGAGGCAGATATGCAACCGGCATCTCCTGCATTCTCTGGACAAATTCTTCTGGAAGCAACTCTTCGTATAATACTTTTTTCATAGCTGATCTCCTTTTCAAATTGTACGATCGTCAAACTTGTATATTAAGTATAACGACCATAGTTAATCTGTTCAAGAGATAAAGCGTAAAGTTAAAAGTGAAAACTACAGGCGCTAATTCATAAGCAGTCTATGCCTGATCATTTATAATACCTTGGAACCGTTCGCAGTCAGTTTAAAGGTCATTCTAATCAGAACAGCTCCGCGATTTCAGCGATTTTCTCACAGTTTTCCGGAAGCGAACCGTTTATTTTCGGTGACTGGCGCGTTGCCACGTAACGGCTTGCAATTCCGGCAGAGGCTGCACCGTGGCAGTCAGCAATGTCGTCATTTCCTGTCATCAGGCATTCCGACGGGTTGAGGTGATACTGCTTCAGCAGCATCTCAAAAAATGCCGGATCCGGTTTTTTCACACCGGCATCTGACGAGCAGGATTCCGTCAAAGTATTTCGTCAGGCCGAGCAGGGGAATTTCCGGTGCGGTGAAAAGCGCCTGTGCATTGGACAGCAGAAAACCTTCTTTCCTGCGTCTTTTAAACGCTGCAGCATTTCCGGCACGCCCGGGAACAGGCTCAGTTCTTTCAGAGATACGCTTTCTTTTCATTCGTATATGTATGTCTACGAGGGTTATATAAATCAAAAATATAATTCTGATACATCCTTCAGGATCCTTTCTGTACGGAAAGTTTTTTTACACGACACGTATTCTAGCAGACTTTTCTCCACAATTCCATATTTTTTTCCGGACTTTGCAAGAACGAGGATGCTCCATGATAAAGCCTTTCACGGAAGTAACACCGCAAAAGCCACCTGATCTTTGTGCAAAACATAGATTTTTATGTCTGATATCCGGTTCGCAATCCTCTGTGTTTTCTGGTATAATGAAAACAGTTTAAGGAGGATGCTTGCGTATGATAGCGGATGAAAAAATCAAAAATTCCAGTGAGCTGGAGTTTGCTGTATTTTGCATTGAAAATGTAGCGGCAAAGCTGGGCGTGAATGCAGAACGTGTTTATCAGGCATTTACCGAACAAAGCGACATTCTGAACGGTTACATTGTGCCGGAATATGAAGTGCTGCATACCCAGAGCCGGGAATATATCGTTGATGATCTTCTTGACGTGATGAAAGAAAGGGGCGTGGAAGTATGATTCTCTATCATGGTTCTTTCTTAGAGAGTACTAAGCCGGATTTGGTTCATTCCCGTCCCAACGTAGATTTCGGGCGTGGCTTCTATGTCACACCGCTGTATGAACAGGCAGCGAAGTGGTGCGGTAAGTTCAAACACCGTGGGAAAGACGGCATTATCTCCAGGTATGAATACGATGAAAGCCGGGAAGTTGAACTGAAAACGCTGAAATTCGATTCTTATTCCGAAGAGTGGCTGGATTTTATTCTGAATTGCCGCAGTGGAAAAGATTTGACGGATTATGACTTTGTTGTGGGTGGTGTCGCCAATGATAAGGTGTTCAATACGGTGGAACTGTTCTTTGACGGATTGATTGATAAAACGGAAGCTATCAACCGCCTGCGTTATGAAAAGCCGAACCTGCAGATATGTTTCCGCACAGAGAAAGCACTGTCTCTGTTGCATTTTTGAAGGGAGTGAAACACTGTGACGCAAATCCAATTTTACTTCAGAAAAAATATAGTCGTGTTATCGAATGTTTTGCTAAACAGCAGGGACTTTCTCTGGATGCGGCTTAGTGTGAAAAATAAGCGTGATCGCTTATTTTTCACACAATTAGTGTCGCAGGCACAAAGTAGCCAGGATCGCAGAGGAACTGGAAGTTCTGCTCCGGTTTCGAGGATGAAGTGGTAGCAGCGATCCGTCCTTATGCAGAAGGACTCTTGGAGAAATTACAGAAGATTATATGCGCAACCTGTACATCCGCCGCAAAGAAAATAATGGCAAGCGTCCGGTTGTTCAGCTCGACGCACATAGCGACGAGGTTGGTTTTATGGTGCAGGCAATCTGCCCGAATGGAACACTTCGCATTATTCAGCTTGGAGGTTGGGTTAACCACAATATTCCAGCACATAAAGTCTGGTTCGCAACCGATTCGGAGAATATATTCCGGGGATTACTGCCAGCAAGCCTCCGCATTTCATGACAGAACAGGAGCGTAAGGCTCCTTTGGATATGAAAGATATCACGGTGGATGTTGGAGCTGTTTCGAAAGAAGAGGCAATGGAAAAGTTCGGGATTCGGATCGGGGAACCGGTGGTGCCGGATGTGACATTTACATATTCACGACGAAACTACAGATCTGATGGTAGGCAAGAGCTTTGACTGCCGTCTGGGATGTGCAGCAATTCTTAAGACGATGCATACACTGGCCGGTCAGGAGCTGAATGTAGATATTGTTGGCGCTTGTGCAGCACAGGAAGAGGTTGGTGTGCGTGGTGCTACCGTGACAGCACAGGTAATTAAGCCAGATATTGCAATTGTTTTTGAGGGATGCCCGGCAGATGATACCTGCGTGGAAGCCGTACATGGTTCAGACAGCTATCAAGCGTGGACCGATGTTGCGTCACATAGATGCCCGTATGACAATTACCATCCGGATGCGTTATCAGAGATATGCGCTGGATTTGGCAGAAAAGCTTGGTATCCCGGTTCAGGATGCAGTCCGCAGTGCTGGTGCAACCAATGGTGCAGCGGATTCTATACATCTGACTGCAGAAAAAGCGGTTCCGGTTATCGTTATCGGAGTTCCGGTTCGCGATTATGCCGGGAACATCACACATTACGGAATTTCAGCTTTATGCCGATTTTGATACGCGCTGTTAAGTGTCTGGTCGCTTTCCAAAGCTGCCAAAATGGCATCGTCATCAACATCAGCTACGGAAACTGTTTGACGGTTCCTCCCTGCTGTGTCGTTTTCTGGACAATGCAGCGGGGAAAGCGGGCGGACGGCAATCTGTGTAGGCTGCGGAAAAGACTTGACGAAGAGCGGTGACAAACGGACGGAGGTATTGGTTTATGCCGGGCAGCCGTCGCCGTATTCTGTCTGGCAGGAGATTTTTTTTGACCTGCTCCCACGGGATCGTTATATTGAGTCCGGGATCTGGACCTTTCACCTGATTCCGGAAAAATCGTGCTCGGCAGCTATCAGCTGTATTTACCGACCCAGCAGAGCCGTTCTGCAGATACGCGGTTTGTACGGCCCGATCCGCTTTTGACGATGACGATTCCTTCGACGGCGCAAAAAGGTGATTTCGGTCGGAGCAATCCACTCATATTATGAAGCGTATGCGGATTTTTCGGGAAGAGGCGAGAAAATAAACAGGGAAAACCGCCTGATGTTTGCGGACTCAAGCCGGATCTGGCAGCGCCGGGGTCGATCTTTTGGTTCCGGCATCGGAGGGGAGCACGCAGCGCGTAAGCGGGATCCTTTGCGACACCGCTCGTTTCCGGCGCAGCGGCACTTTTGATGGAATGGGGAATTGAAAAGGGAAATGATCCGTATCTGTACGGGGAGAAACTAAAAGGCATATCTGCGAAAAGGCGCGAAGAAGCTGCGGGGCGAGACGGACTATCCGAATGAGCGGGTGGGGTATGGTGCGCTGTGTGCAGCGCAAAGTCTCCTTAAAATATGAAAAATATGAAGTTTTTACAACTACTATCAGGGGAAAATTGCAGGTTGAAGATATTGATTTGCATGAAAATGAAGAAAAAATATTGTGAGCTGTTATCAATTTCTGATAAAGACAAACGTCATTTTTATGAAATTGAAACTGGTCAAGAATACTTGATATAGAGCATGAAATCAACAATCTGATATATGATATATATGAAATAAGCGAAGAAGATAGAAAAAAATGGGTAATGGAATTACCATGAGTGCAGATGAAGCGCAGGAGCTTTATAAGATCTTGAAAAATATTGCATAGGATTAGAACAAGAAAATTGGAGGTAGCGTTATGGCAAAAGATGAGCTGTTTTCCGGCGAATCCAAGAATATTGAATACAAGGTGGTTGTACCGGATAAAAGCGAAAAATATATGAAAACAGTTGTGGCTTTTGCCAATACGCAAGGTGGCAGACTGGTTATAGGGATAGATGATAAAACACATCAGGTTGTTGGTGTGGATAATGATAGTCTGTTTCAGACTATGGATGCGCTGACGAATGCTATATCAGATGCCTGTGAGCCGCAGATCATACCGGACATTGAGCCACAGACGGTTGAAGGCAAGACAGTCATTGTTATCATTGTGGAAGCAGGAAAAAACAGACCATATTATATTAAATCTCAAGGCAAGGAGAAAGGCACTTATATACGTGTGGCTGGTACTTCCAGACCGGCTCATCAGGAAAAGATAAGCGAGCTGGAGATGGAAGGTGTCCCGTATTTCTTGGGATGAGCTTATCTTGCGTAGGATATGAAGTGACAGAAGAAGCAACGCAGGCTTTATGTAAGGATATTGAAGATTTCGAAAAAAGGCAGGGCTTTCGGGACATAATGTAAGAAAAGAGCAGCTTTTTGAATTGGAAAATCTTGAAGAACAGCGAAAAGCAATGTGCTTGCATCAAATGCATATGTGCTGCTTACTTCTGATTATTTTCCATTTTCAAAGACACAGTGTGCTGTATTCAGGGAACGGATAGAACGGTTTTCCTTGATAAACGGGAATATACCGGACCAATATACAAGCAGATAGAGAGCGCGGTTGATTTTGTTTTGAGAAATATCAGACTTGGAGCAACGATAGATGGTTTGGTGCGTCGGGAAAGCTATGAACTTCCGGTAGAAGCAATTCGTGAAATGATAATCAATGCCCATTGTCACAGAAACCTGTTAGATGAATCCTGCATACAAGTAGCGATTTACGATGATCGCTTGAAGTGACATCGCCCGGCGGTTTATACAATGGATTAACCTACGAGGAAGTGATGAAAGGTCATTCTAAGATTAGAAATAAGCTGATTGCTAATATTTTCGGTCAGATGGGACTGGTAGAAGCGTGGGGAAGCGGCATCAGAAGAATTATAAGTGCTGCCGGAGAATATGGACTGCCTGTTCCGACTGTGGAAGTATTTGATGATATGTTCCGGGTAAATTTATATAGAAGTGTGCAGGACAACGCAAAAGGTGGAGAAAATAGTGGAGTAAAAGGTGGAGAAAATAGTGGAGTAAAAGGTGGAGATGATTTCGGAGATAAAGTCCGTATCAGAGAAAAAGCACAGAAATTGACGGATACTCAAGAGAAAATACTTGATTGTATAGCAGAAGATAAATATATTTCAGTTAAAAAAATAGCAGAGAGAATAGATATATCTAGGCGGACTGTTGAAAATAACATAAAAAGAATGAAGGAATCAGATATTGTGGTTCGTCATGGTTCACCGAAAAATGGGTGTTGGGAGATTGTGGAATAAATTATACCTTTGAGGAAAATGTACACATGTTGTATTGTAATAGCGTGTGTATAATCCAATTTGGGATAAAGATAGGAGTACAGTGTCATGGCAAATATATATGATAGATTTCTTATGGTGGGCTAATTCAGGGCAAACGGATCCCTTTACCGCGCCGGCAGCTTTACCATGACGCCGCCGCATCCGCTGTTCCAAAGCCTTGTAAAAAGCTGCTCAGGCAAAGCGTGAGTAAAAAGACGGTCAGGGTCCAGACCACAGGATGTGCCGTAAGACCAAGCTTGTTTGCAGCCAACTCCATATACCGGATCAGTACCTGATGAATCAAAAAGCCGTAAGGCGACAGCCCGGCCAGCCACAAAAACGGCTTTGCGGAAAGCAGCCGGGAAATGATCCCCTTGCCAACGGCGAGCAGCCAGACCAGCAGCACCGCAGAAGGAGTGAACAGCACGTTGTACCGGAAGGCCACCGTGCCCAAAACGTCCACCTGTCTGGCAGCGATGAAAAAGCAACCGCCCGAAAACAGCACAGCGGTCAGCTCCAGAAGGGAAAAGACTGCACCGCGCAGCGTGGGTTCTCTTTTTGTGGCTGCGGTAAAGACAGCCCATACAGCAGCTGATGGCAAAATCTCCTGCCCGGAAAAGAGGACATAGATAGGTCAGGTAAAATACGGCCTTTCCACTGAGTCCGGCCTTCCAGATTGCAAAGGAGAAAAGGAATTGTGCGCAGAAAATCGCGGCAGCAATACAGCGCAGTCTGCGAGTATCGGTCTTTTTTCAGCACGGCGAGCAGCAGGGAAAAATAGCATACAAAAAGCCTGCACCGAAAGATACCACGCGACCCGTTTAAGCAGAACCAGAAACGGCTGGAGGGATCCATGTTTGCAGCAGGAAAATGCTTACCCAAGCTCTGCTGCACAGGACAGCACCCTGCGGGCAGAGGGCTGCGCCCAAAGACCCTTCAGCACAAGGAGAAGGGCAGCAACCATCATAATAAGGTGCAGCGGATATAACTTGCGTATTTTTTGCAGGAAAAGGTCATGGCAGACCGCAGTCCCGGTGCTGTGCGCGGGCGGTCGTAATAGTTGCAGGTCATCAGAAAACCGGACAGCGCCACGAATACGGAAATTGCCCACGGCCCCAGCCACGGTGCGCCGCAATGGGACAGGACCACGCTCAGAAAGGCAACTGCCCGCAGCCCCTGTAAAGATGAAATCAGCTTTTTGTCTGTCACAATATCCTCCGTTCTGCCGCAGCAGCGTGGTTCAATACAATAGAATGTTCGCGGAGCGTGCATTCTATTGTATTGCGAATGGCGCAGGTGAACAGTAACGTTTTTTACAAGTGCTATAAGTATAAAAAAGGCTGCTTGTTCTGTCAAGAAGTATGCGGAGAGAGTTTTTCGACCCGGCGATCGACGGCTGCGCTCCGCTGTCAACGGCCCGGACAGCTCTGCCGCCAAAGGTTCACTGTGCGGCGGCTTTGGCATTTTCGTGGCAAAAAACCAAATATTTTTTAAGCAATGACTTGTCCGGAATCATTTCCCAACCGCACCCCTTCTGTACTCACTGGGTGTCACGTCATAATATTTCTTAAAGAAACGGATATAGCTTCGACGTCGGAGTAGCCGACCTTCTGGCTGATCGACTGGATCGTATCAGCAGTGTCGGTCAGCAGCGCGAGGGAACATTCCGTGCGGTAGCAGTTTAAGTACTCGGAGAGCGTTTTTCCGGTGTCGAGCTTGAAGAGTCTGGAAAGATAGACCGGGTTTAAACCAACGGCGTCCGCGATCTGAGGGACGGAAAGCTCCTCCCTGTAGTGCTGCTGGATATAGGAAATCGCCTGGCAGATATAAGTATGAGCTTCCATGGAGGTTTTGTTTTGGCATTTAAAAGTCCCTGGATGCAGGAAAAGAAGATTCGGCTGCATTCGGAAGGATCCGCAGCATTTTCCAGCTTTTGAGGTAGGGGCTCAGTTGGGTATCCGGAATGTCATCCCCGAAATCAAGCAGCGCCACATAGACCTCGCACAGGAGGATCGTTGTAAGCTTCCGGGCCTCTTGGGTGTTTGCTGTTTCCAGGTAGCGGGAAAAAAACTGTCGGCGATTTTGCGGGCAACAGCCTGATCGCGGTCGATCAGCGCACGAGAAAGCTGGATGGACAGGTTGGGATCCAGGGAGGAGGTCAGATCCTCCTGATGACCGATGATCATAAAATCCTCTCTGTTTCCGGAGAAGTGAACAAAAGGTTTCTGCGGGCCAGCTGCCAGGATTTCTGGTAGGAGGGCGATGTCTGCTCACATAATACAATTGAAAAGAATGGATCAATGGAAAGCGTCTGCTGCATGCGTTGGGAAATAGCGCTGCAGAGGCGCTTTAATTCTGCCGTCAGCTCTGCTTCTGCGATGGAGGTATTGAGCAAGATGCCGATATTCTGCCCATTTGTATGGATGCCGTAGGCTCTGCCGAGGACGGAAAATGCCTCCGAAGCGCTGGAGAGGACAACGAGCGGCGCAGCTGCTTTTTTGTGAAATCCTCCATGATTTCGAGGGAAGGCATGTGGATGAGGATCAGGGAAAAGAAGCGATACGGAAAGACCAGACCGTATTTCGTATATTCCTGAGGCAGGGCAGTGACATCGACAGAGGCATGGAGGATACCAAGCAGCAGACGCTCCCGGACGAGCTGTTCCTTTTCGTGCAGGACGGAATGCACCTCTGAGACCTGGGCAGTCAGACTGTCCAGGGCGGAATTTAAACGGAAAAATTCATCATGATCGTCGGACAGACCGAGGGTGTAGGGCGTGATGCCGAGCTTTTCTATAATGTCATCCACTGGCTTTAACAAAATCATGCTGTAGATAGCAGAAAGTAAAAACAGCAGAATAATATAAACAAGTATTCGTAAAAACGTCTTAAAAAGAAAATGGAGCAACTGCTTTTAAATGCTCTGTGGTGGACACATAGTAGGTACACTGCAGTGTATTGGAGTTTTGAACGGCAGGATAGGCATTATAATCGGGAAAAAGCAGGGACTCATTTTCTGCGGCGGACAGAGAAGAATCCCACCTCTCATACAGATCTGCATCCGTGGCATAGATAAGCTGATCACAAAGGTAACGACAGCATGATAGCTGTTGTCGGAAAGAATGGCAGCAGCATCCCCTGCGCAGCTCCCGCATGGCATAGGAAATCGTGATATAGCCCTTCGGATTGGAGGAATACAAAAAGGCAGACTGTGGGCATAGACCACAATCGGCACAGCAGGACGCGGACTGTAGTAGCGCTCATAAGGAATGTTTACAACCCAGGCCTCCTCCGTGTCCATTTCGAAAGAATCCGGAGAAAATCCGGGTTATAAAAATCACTGTAGGTGTACATGCCTCCGCTGGAATCGAAAAACCCGTTCACTGCGGTCAAAATACAGACAGATTGTTTCGAAGGAGTACAGCTGTGTGTACGGAGAAATATCACTGATCATACGGGAAAAATAATCGATGGTAGGGATCCGGTGAAACGAGGATGTGGTTTACGGAGGCAAGCTTTGCGATAAAAAACAGAACCTACCTTCATAACGGAAAAGTATTTTCGATATTGGAATAGGCAGCGTCTGCCTTCGCCTCCAGCTGTTCCTTTAACTGTAGACTGTTCTGCCAGATGTTTAAGAGTGTGGAAACAAAAACAGGATCGTGGACAACAGTGCCAGAATAAAAAACAGGAAGAAAAGTGTCTCGAGCGAATGATATTTTTCAGTTTTTTCTTTTGCATGGAACGAGCGAATGATACCAAAACAATTGCCTCCCTTTGAGTGGTTCTGACCATATTATACCGGAAAAATGCACAAAGCAAAAGAAAGAGAGTACAAAAATGGATAGCAAAAATCCGATGAATCTGCAGAAAATAGAGTCAAAAAAAATGCAAAAAGTCAATAAATGAGTGATAGATCAAAGCTTTTTTGAAATTGTTATAAAAATAACAAAACAGGTCGGATTTTTTAATTTTTAACAGAGCTGTGTTTTTATATAATGACCTCAGAAACGGAAACAAAAAAACGCAAAGGGGCTGCAGCCACCAGGCGGGCAGCATTTACGGAACAGGACTGTTTCAGAAAAAAAAGAGAGGGAGGAAGGTACATGACGGGAAAGAGGGAAAAAACCGCAGCACTTTCAAAGGGCCGACAGCAGGGGGCCTGCAGAAGGCAGCACTGTATTTCTGGAAGCATAAATATCTGTATCTGATGCTGCTTCCGGCGATTCTGTATTACATCATTTTCTGTTACGTTCCGATGTACGGCGTAACAATTGCATTCAAGGATTTCAACCGATGCTTGGAATCTGGAAAAGTCCGTGGGCGGGGACGGAAATGTTCCAAAAGCTGTTTGGAATGGAAAAAGTTTTATTCCGTTTTCTGGAACACGATCCGGATCAGCCTGATCCGACTGATTTTCGGATTTCCGTTTCCGATTATCATTGCGCTGCTTTTAAATGAGCTGCGGCTTGGAAAGGTAAAACGGGTCATCCAGACAGCGATTTACATTCCGAATTTTATTTCCTGGGTCGTTCTGGGCGGTATTCTGACAAGCCTGTTATCGATGGATTCGGGTATTGTCAACGGCGTCATCAAGGCGCTCGGCTTTGCACCGATCGGATTTTTGACAGATGAAAAGTATTTCGTCGGCACGATGGTCGTTTCGATGATCTGGAAAACGTTCGGCTGGAACACGATTATCTATCTGGCGGCGATCACCGGAATCGATCCGCAGCTGTACGAGGCGGCGACCGTGGACGGGGCGAACCGGTGGCAGAAGCTGTTACATATCACATTGCCGTGTATCCGTTCTATTATTATCGTTGTGCTGATTACGAGAATCGGCGGACTGATGCAGGCGGGCTTTGAACAGATTTTCGTATTGTATCATCCAGGCGTATACGGGACGGCGGATATCATCGATACCTATGTATACCGGATGGGCTTGCAGGAAGGCAAATTTGAGCTGGCGACAGCGGTCGGCTTGTTTAAATCCGTGATCAACTTTGCACTGGTTGTCATTGCAAACAAGACAGCACGCATGGCAGGAGAGGAGGGAATTTACTGATGAGCAGGGGAAAAGCCGAAAAAATCAAGGTTTCTGTCGGCAGCAGGATTTTTGACACAGTAAATCTGATTTTTCTGATTCTGCTGGGGCTGACAACCTTTTACCCGTTCTGGGACTGCCTGGTTGTTTCGTTTTCCTCGCTGAAAAGCTATCTGGCGACGAACATCCATTTATGGCCGGACGAATGGTCGTTTGAAGGCTATGCCTATATGTTAAAAAGCTTCGATCTGTGGAGATCGTATGCGAACTCGATTTTTATCACGGTTGTCGGCACACTGATCAACATGCTGATTACGACGATGGCGGCGTATGTGCTGTCGAAAAAAGGATTTAAAGGGACAGCGGTTCTTCATGTTTCTGGCAGTGTTTACGATGATGTTTACCGGCGGAATTATTCCGACCTACATCGTTGTAAAGGATCTGCATCTGATGAATTCGCTGTGGGCGATGATCCTGCCGTCGGCGGTCAACACCTACAACCTGATTATTTTAAGAAACTTCTTCTTGGAGCTTCCGATGGAGCTGGAGGAAGCGGCGCTTTTGGACGGATGTACGGAGATCGGCGTATTGTTTAGGATCATGCTTCCGATTTCCAAACCGGCGCTGACGACGGTGACGCTGTTTTATGCAGTCGATCACTGGAACGACTTTTTCTCGGCGATTATGTATATCAATAAGAAAGAAGCATGGCCGCTGCAGCTGTTTTTACGGTCGATGCTGTTTCAGAATGACGCAGCATATTCCAGCGGCGGAGAAAGCCTGTTTTTATTAGGACAGCCGATGAAGATGGCGGCTGTGATGCTGGCAATTATTCCGATCATGTGCGCGTATCCGTTTTTCCAAAAATATTTCACAGCAGGGATGACGGCAGGCGCAGTGAAGGGGTAAAATATAAAAGGGAAAGAAAGAGGGGAACAAAATGAGAAAAAGAAGTAAGTGTGCATTTCTGGCAACAGCGATGGCAGCGACAACGATTCTGGCAGCAGGCTGCGGCAACAGCGCTTCGGGTGGTCAGAACACTGCGGATTCTGCAGAGCGGGCCGATCCGTTGGCTGACGACCGGCGACGCTGCGGCAGAAGCAATTCAGGATAACGACCGCATTATTGAAGCGATCAACGAAAACTCGGCATAGACCTGACGGTTGAAATCGTTCCGGAAGCCAATACGGAAAAGGTCAACGTTGCGATGGCGTCCGGCGATTTCCCGGATGTGGTAACTGGTGCATACGGGACGAGCGCAACCCAGCAGTGGATTGATGATGGAATGGTTATTCCGCTGAATGATTACATGGATTCCTTCCCGAGCATGAAGGCATGGCTGGAAAATTACGAGTGGTCGGCACAAAATGGAAAATATTACGGCATGCCGTTTATTACACAGTACAGTGTGGCCAATACCCTGATCGTGATGCGTCAGGACTGGCTGGATAATTTGGGATTGTCCTATCCGCAGACGTTGGATGAAATGAAAGACGTCATGTGCTGGGCTTTCACAAAACGACGATCCGGACGGCGACGGACAGAACAATACATACGGCTACACGGCAGAAAAGCCGGGACAGTTTGACTGGGTATTTTTCGCATACGGACTACCCTATGCGGACTATTCGCTGGATGAAAACGATCAGGTAATCCCGTTTTTGAAGATCCTGCGTTTGTAAAGGGCATGACCTACATCAAAGAGCTGTGGGATGCAGGTGCGATCGATCCGGAGCTGATGTTGAATGATATGTCTAAAAAGAAGAAAAGTTCTATCAGGGCAAAGCCGGCATGATGCCTGCACCCCTGTTCCGTCATGTGACCCGTCATGAAAACAGCGTCAGAGAGCTGTTCCCGGACGCTTCGATCTGCTATGATCTTTCCCCGCAGGTCCGGACGGCGCGAGAGGCTTAAGCAAGCAGGGGCAAGAGCGGTATGATGACCTGTATCACCGCAGCCTGCAAGAACCCCTGACAAAGCGGCAGCATTTGTGGACTTCATGGTTTCGGAGGAAGGAAATAACCTGCTGCGTCTTGGTATCGAAGGTATTCATTACACCAAGGATGGCGACGAAATCGTCTTCAACGAAGAAGAGCGTGCAAAGGATGCTTTCTCGCCCAATGGCTGGGCGCACGCGCTGGCGTGGGTGCTCCTTCTACTGGCCTCTGGAGAGCAACTTACATCCCTGTAACCGATCCGAACCGGGAACGTGCGCTGCATACCGTTGATCTTGCGACCCAGTGCCAGGTTGAACCTGATTAAGCAGAAAACGCAGGTTGAGATCGAAAACGGCATGCCGCAGTGGACGATATTTACACCCAGTACTTTTCGGATATGCTGCAGGTAAGCTTTCCATCGAAGAGGGTGTAGAGCAGCTGAGCCAGTCCTGGAGAAGTCAGGGCGGTGAAGAGATCCTTGAGGCAGTCAATGCAGAGTATCAGAAAACAAAAGCAAAGCAGTAAAAAGGAAAATCTAATAATATGGAAAAAACAGGAAAAACCGAATATTATCATGATTCTGGCAGACGATCAGGGCCCCTGGGCGATGCACTGCGCCGGGACACCGGAGCTTTATACGCCCAACCTGGACAGAATTGCAGAACAGGGAATGCGGTTTGACAGCTTCTTCTGTGCCTCGCCGGTGTGCTCTCCGGCGAGGGCATCCATTCTGACCGGGAAAATGCCTTCCGCCCACGGCGTACAGGACTGGCTCAGAAGCGGAAACTTAGACGGAGAGCGGTTTGCCGCCCAGGGAAAGGAAAATCCTTATTTCGAGGGCTATAAGCAGGAACGGAAGCCGATTTCCTATCTGGAAGGACAGCCCACCTACACGGACATTCTGGCGCAGAACGGCTATCACTGTGCACTCTCCGGAAAATGGCACCTGGGCAACAGCATCGAACCGCAGCAGGGCTTTCAGGAGTGGTGCACCATCGGCATGGGCGGCTGCTGCTATTATCACCCGGACATGGTGGAGCATGGAGAAATCACCGTGCATCATGGGGAATATGTGACAGATCTGATCACGGATCGTGCACTGGAATATTTAAAAGAGCTGGGCGAAGGGACGACCCGTTCTATCTGTCTGTCCACTATACTGCACCCCATTCACCCTGGGAAAAGGAGCACCATCCTGCAAAGTGGATCGATTACTACGATGGCTGCACGTTTCCCAGCATTCCTAACGTGCCGGATCATCCTGATCTGCGCACCGGCGCGGTATATGGAACCGGTAAGAGGGAAGAAAATCTGCGGGGCTATTTTGCGGCGATCAGTGCGATGGATGAACAGATCGGCAGACTGCTGGATGCAGTAGAAGAACAGGGGGCTGGCAGATAATACCGTGATCCTCTTTACAGCGGACAATGGAATGAGCATGGGACAGCACGGCGTCTGGGGAAGGGCAACGGGACATTCCCGATGAATATGTATGATTCCGCAGTTAAGGTGCCGTTTCTGATTTCCTGGCCGGGGCACATTCCTGCCAATACCGTCTGCAGCGAAATGATAAGCGCCTGCGATCTGCTCCCGACGATCCTGCTGACGGGACTTTCCGACAAGCAGCCTGTAGGATTTCCCGGAAGAAGCTTTACAGAGCTTTTTTAAAAGGCGAGCAGAGGGAGCACCGCGACGAGGTCGTGATCTTCGACGAATACGGGCCTGTCCGCATGATCCGGACGAAAGAATGGAAATATGTGCACCGGTATCCCCTATGGAAAACATGAGCTGTATCACCTCGTGGACGATCCGGGAGAAGAAAAGAATCTGTACGGTTTACCGGAATATAAAAAACTGGTAACCCAATTAAAGGGCAGGATGGAAAAATGGTTCTGCACCTATTCCGACCCGGCAATCGACGGTGTGCGCTCCGCGGTCAACGGCCCGGACAGCTCTGCCGTCCGGGGGTGTATGCAATTTATGAGGATCCCTTTGCACCAAAGGGCGTGGAATGATTACGAGTTGTTTGTCAAAGAATAAGATTGAGTAAGGCCGGTCAGGGAAAAAGATTCTCTGACCGGCCTTTTGCAAGCTCGTTCATCAGTCGGATGGTTGCCTGTGTCTTTTCAAAATCCTGCATATCGAGAATTGCATAGAATATGGTGGCATAAACAATTGACAAAATTGAATAATGGATATATCATATGGGTATCAATTGATACCTTGAGGGTACTTTATGGAAATGAAGATCATTAAAAAGTGAAAAGAGAATCTGCCCATGCTGTATGGAAGAACATGTAGTGAAACCGTTCTTATTATGGATCAGGCTACGTTTAAGAATCGCACAGTAAATTATGAGGCATCGTATTTCTTCTGTGAATTAGCAAAAGAACTCTACATGGATGAACAGCAGATGCAGGACAATGACATCAGATTAAAGGATGCATATAGAGAAAAAGGAAGGACTTTTAACATCAGCACAAATAGGAGAAATTAGAGCAAAGTATGGTATAAGCCAAAGCGATTTATGCTTATTGTTAGGTTGGGGTGGTAAAACTATTACAAGATACGAAAGCCACCAAGTGCAGGATAAGGCACATGATACCATTCTTAAGAAAATAGATCAGGATCCAGAATGGTTTCTGTCTCTTTTAAACGGAGCGAAAGCAAATCTATCAGTAGAATCTTATCAAAAATATTTAGCGGCAGCAACCTCTTTATACGAGGAAGATCGAGATGCCTATCTCAGAAAAGCAATTGAAGCGAGCTATGCAAAGTTTCAGGGAAATCAAAATGTTTCATGGAAACACAGATTTATCATTGGATAAAGTTGTTGAGGTAATTAGATATTTTGCATCATCAATTAAAGTGACAAGTCTTTATAAGGTAAAATTAATGAAACTTATATGGTATGCAGATGCATTATCTTATAAAAGAAGAGGTTTTGCAATTACGGGCTTAGTATATCAAGCACTTCCAATGGGAGCTGTTCCGGTGGGACACAATTCCATAATTGACTTAAAAGATGTTCCTTGTGAAGAAGTAGATATGGGTGAGACATATGCTTATCATTTTTCTTTGAGTGGGAAACAAACTTTTCCCTGAATTATCAGATGAAGAGAAAGATATTTTGGATGTAGTAATAGAGAAATTTGGAAAGATGAGCAAGAATGAAATAATAAACTTTATGCATAAAGAGCAGGCATATGTTGAAACTTTATCGAGGGATATTATTCTGTTCAAATATGCTGAAAGTTTACAAATCTAAACAGAAGGGAGGACAATCAATGCTACAAGAAAGTAATCGCATAGAATTTAAAGTGGAATTGAATGATAAACTGGAAAAAGAAGTGGTGGCTTTTTCTGAATAATAAAGAAGGTGGCATTTTTATACGTAGGAGTAGATGATAATGGAAAGCCAGTTAGAATCTCAGATATTGATTCTACACAGTTGAAGATTGCAGATCGTATAAAAAATAACATTCTTCCGTCAACTTTGGGGTTATTTGATATTGTGACTGAAGAGATAGATAATATTTCTGTAATTAAAATCTTAATTTCCAGTGGATTGGAAAACCATATTATATAAAGAGACAGGGAATGTCACCAAATGGTTGCTTTACAAGAATGGGGGCATCATCTCAACCGATGTCAACTGTAATGATTGACGATCTTTATAGCAAAAGGATTCATAATACATTGCGAAATATTGCATCTCCCAGACAGGATCTTACTTTTTTTGCACAATTGAAGATATATTATCAGGAAAGAGGATTGGAACTGAATGAAAAGTTTGCAAATTCACTGGAGCTTTTAACCCTGAGGGTAAGTTTAATTATGTTGCATATTTGCTTGCTGATGAAAATGGAGTATCTATTAAGGTTGCCAAATATGCTGGAAGCGATAAAGTGGATCTGATTGAGAATGAAGAATATGGTTATTGCTCTTTAATCAAAGCAACGCATCAAGTGCTGGAAAAGTTAAAAATTGAAAATATAACCAGAGCAAAAGTAACGAATACCAAGAGAGTAGAAAAAATTTAATTGCACCTATTCCAATGCGAGAAGCTGTGATAAACGCAATTGTACATTCTGATTTTTCGAGGGAGATACCACCTGTTTTTGAAATTTTTAATGACAAAATGATTTTTACATCTTATGGTGGATTGCTTCCGGGGCAAAGCAAGGAAGATTTTTTTAGTTGTAGTAGTATGCCGAGAAATCGTGAATTGATGCGTGTATTTAAAGATGTGGGTCTTGTAGAACAATTAGGATCAGGAATGAGTAGAATTTTAAAAGAGTATGATAAAAGTATTTTTTCATATATCAGAACATTTTATAAAAGTTGAGTTCCCATTTTCATTGCCAAAGATAATACTATCATTGCCAATGGCGATGATAATGGCAATGAAATTGGCGATGATGATTCAGAAATGATGAAAGTTCTGGGATTATTGAGGAAAATGCTTCCATTACAGCAAAGCAAATGTCAGAACAAATGGATATAAGTGCAAGAAAGGTAAGCCGTCTTATAAAAGCTCTAAAAGAAAATGGAAAAATTATCAGAGTAGGATCTTTCAAGTTTTGTGTCTCCAAATAAACGTAATCGCGGCGGGCAAAAACTGATATAAGATTTGCTTACAATAAATGATAATATATTGCAATCAAATGGGCAGAGCCGAGTTTTTTAAACGTTAAAACTGATATAAGATTTGGATTCTGCCCGATTTTATCTGCATTATACAGTAGTTTTTAGGCATGTCAATAAAACCTGCTTAAAATTGACTGTTTTACAGGTTCCGTCCTGCCAGACGTTCTTCAAAATAAATTAGCTGGGAATGGATCTGTCCCCAGTCCTGCCGGTGACCTGTCCATTTTTTGTGATATCTATAGTTGCCAGATACAGCATTTTCAATAGACTGTCATCTGTTGGAAAAACTGTCTTGCTTTTTGGTCACTTTCCGGAGCTGACGGTTGAAGCCTTCAATAGCATTTGTGGTATAAATCAGGCGTCTTACCGCCTCCTGGTACTTGAAATATGTGGATAATGTAGCCCAGTTATCATACCAGAATTTATAGATCTTGGGGTACTTGGAATCCCATTTATCTTTGAATAATTCCAATTCATTTAATGCCGTTTCTTCCGTTGGCGCTGCATATACAAGCTTCAGATCAGCCATCAGTTTTTGATATCTTTGTAGGAAACAAACTTCGTTGAATTACGGATCTGATGAATGATACACTGCTGGATTTCTGTTTTTGGATAAACAGCTTCAATTGCTTGTGGAAATCCATTTAGTCCATCCACACATGCAATCAGGATATCCTCAACTCCGCGGTTCTTTAGTCCATTCATGATGGAGAGCCAGAACTTGGCGCTTTCGTTTTCTCCAACATACATACCAAGAACGTCCTTTTTTCCGTTCATATCAATGCCAAGAGCAATGTAGACTGCACGTTTCACAATTCGTCCTTCACTTCGGACATGATAGTGGATAGCATCCATAAATACGACAGCGTACACTTCTTCCAACGGACGTTCCTGCCATTCTTTTACAATTGGAAGGATTTTATCCGTAATCCGGCTGATGGTACTGTCAGAAATATCAATATCATACAGTTCCCGCATGTGAGATTCGATATCTCCGGTAGTCATTCCCTTTGCATACATGGAAAGGATTTTTTCTTCCATGTCCTGAGTCACAGTATTCTGATATTTTTTGATTAGCTGAGGCTCATACTCACCGTTACGATCTCTTGTAATAGCTACATCCATATCTCCATAGCTTGTGTGCATAGTTTTGCTAGAATGTCCATTTCTACTATTGTCTGTTTCTTTGTTTCGATAGTCATACTTGGAATATCCTAATTCTTCATCCAGTTCTTCATCCAAAGCACCTTCCAAAATAACAGACATCATGTCACGCATGATGCCATTTACATCATTGCCATCTGTCTTTGATGCTGATATCATTATTCTTCAGATAGTCACGCATCATTTCTCGCATTGCTGCTTTTTGTGGGCTGTCTTTTCTTCTTGCCATAAAAATAACCTCCAAACTGAGTAATTTTATCGAACCGGTAAAGCTGGAAAAGGCAGAGGGACAGCAGGAGATATGGCAGCTGGGTCTGACCCGGAAATATCAGCATGTTGTATTTCTGCCAGGGACAGAAAAAAAACAAAAACACCACAGGGGAGCTTACGATAGACTGGTCCTTACAGGCCGCCTGCTACCGGCTTCAGGGAGAAGACCTGACCGGGACAGGCAGCTTTACGGATTGTATACCGTATATTTTGATGGAAGTCAGTACAGTGAGTTCTGTAAGAACGGCGTCAGCGTTTATGCATATGATTCGGAAGAAGACAGTGCAGCGGACGCACCGGTTGAAATGAAGCCCTCTGATAAGGGCGATGGAATTTACGAATACTGTCTGGACAGACCTTATGAATATATTGCATTTATGGCCGGGACAGATGGATGGATTATACGGAAGCGACCACACCGGTTTATACGGAATGGGACTTCCAACCCTGCTTTGTACTGGAGCAAGTGGACGGAGAAGAATCCACAGGCAGCTGGGTAAACCTTCATTATATGATTTATTTCGATGCATCGAAGATCAAAGAGGATCCGGAGTTCTTAAAGTCGGGCGTATCTCTTTATGCCTGGACAGAGCAGGAGGGCGGCAGACAGGAGCTTTCTGCAGAGCCGGTTCGGATGATTGCGTCTACGAAAGGCGAGGATATTTACCAGTACACCTGGATCAGGCATATGACCACGTGCAGTTTTTCCGGGCACCTCCTTTGATGCAGCCATCCAAACAGATGTCATTGAAATTGACTGGAACAGTCTGGCAGCACCCTGCTATCAGATGACCATCGAAAGAATCGAAACAGAAACCGAGACGGAAACCGAGACCGAGACGGAAACAGAGACCGAGACGAAACGGAAACCGAGACGGAAACGGAAACCGAAACACAGACGGAAACCGAAACACAGACGGAAACCGAAACACAGACGAAGACAGAAAACGAGTCTGAAACAGAAAGCAGACCTCAGACGGAAACTGCTGTAGAAACACATACCACAGTAGAAACCGAGACCAAAGCAGATTTCAAACCGGAAACAGAGACCGGCACAGAGACAAGCTACGAAACGGAAAACAATGTGCCCTCTGCACCGGAAACAGAAAAAGGATGCGACAGGCTCCGAAGGAAACACTCCGGACAGCGATCCGACAGCAGAAGCAGCCTGGGGGAGCAGGAAGCGAGGTGCGAGACCATTTTTTTCACCTGGAGGTGCTGAGCGAAACAGTTGAGGCGAAAACCGTTGAAACCCTGGAACGGGGAACTGAGCCTGCCACAGAAGGATCCAAACAGGAAAATACAGAAGAAAACAACGGAGAAACTGCATCGGAAAGCAAACAAACGGAAGAAGAGACCAAACAGACCGAAGCAGAAACCGGCACAGAGGAGAGAAACCAGCAAAGAGAAAGCTCATTCCAAGGAAACTGCCAAAAGGAAGCAACAGAAGAAATCCAGCAGGACGGAAACCTGTACGACATGGGCGGCGAAATGAGAAAAGCCAGCCGTGTGGCGAAGGTAGGACTCAGAAAGGCAGCAGGAGGACTGGATTCTAACTATGTATATCTGGATACGACAGGGATGAATTTGGGTGGAGGACCGGATTGGACCACAGCAAGTCAGATATATCTTTTTAAGAATGGTGTGTCCGGTTTTATACCGGGCCAAAAGTCAACGTTTATGGCGAAGAGTATTGGAGATGGAAAATTGACAGCAACAATGGTGATAAGGAATTTGCATCTTTACCTATGTAAATGATTGGAACGGTAGTGGTGGGATTAATGAGAATGATTATTAAGAACAGAATTAGCAGGTAAGAGTTCTTCTTCTGCTGGTAAGTTTTTCTGCTGCTGGCGGAAAGGTGTTTGCAAAGAAATACTGAAGCATCAGGAACGATCGGTAATAAAAATAAAAGGTTTACATCGTCAAAGACATCACTGAAGAAATTGCCAACAAGATGCCTTTATATTTCTATGACTTTACAGGTGATGTCAAAACCCCGGTAAAGGTAGTCTATTCGTCGGGCAGCAGCTTCTCTACGGAAACAGAAGGGGCGACGAAATCAGTTGAGATGAATAGCGTTAATGATTTTCCGAATCTCTATACAGTAGAACTGAAAAAAGGAGGAATTGAAACAAAGCCCTATGTGAAGTTTACAGATGTATCCGGTGAATCTGAAAGGCAGCTGGGAGCGATTTACTATTTCGGGGAAGACAGTACCAAGGCAGGCACTGGCGTAGTTCCTGTAACCTATAAAGCTGGTTCTGTGGATACCTTCCTGTATGGAGCTACTGAGCTGAAGAAAGACGACAGTACAACTACTATTATAAGCGGCTGGGGCACAACACCGAGTAACGAGAATCTGAAAGACAAAACCCTCTATTTTGATAATCTGCATTTCCCGGTAGGACAAAGAAGAGGAAAGCCAGAAGGTAACCCTGCAGATTGGATCAGACCCAGAGAAGACGCTGGAACCAGATTCAAAGTTTAAAGATAGTTTGTATAGCTATACGTTTACGGACGACGGCACAACCCAGCAGACTGTTTTGACAGTAAAAAGGATCCCAAGGGCAAGATATATCATTTCTTCTGGACAGATCTGGACTGTAACCTGCTTCAGGTGATGGACAACATAGCAAATGTCACAGGCGATTATGGATACGGAAATAAGATCTATTTTGATGCAACCTATTCAAAGCTGAATACGCCGGATGGAAATGGTGGACAAAATTCTATCCCGGCAAGTGACGATGCGAAGGTTTATTTTTATGCATGGAGCACAACCGATAATGGGAAGTACCGGTCTGGAGAGATGATAAAAGCAAAGTCCCACGAAAAGGATAGACAGACCTGGAACGATGTGTGGTATGTGCGGATTCCAGAAGAAGATGAAATTGATCAGATTATTTTCTCCGATGTTCCATTAGACAATCCTAATGGTGATGGAAAGATATATGCCGGAAGAACAGATGCTCTGAAAATTCCGGAACACGAAGGAGTGTGGAGGAAAACCCTGCTTCTATGCAGACGCCGGTGATACTGCGGCATACAATGCTGATGAATATAGGGGTGGTTACTGGTCTGAAGCATATACGGTTCGGGATGCAGAGAAGTATAAGAAAACCGATGCTGGTGAGAAAGTCGATGTAGTTGATATTATTGAGGAAAGTGCTCCATCGGCGGATTCGGATACCCTGTATGTGGATTCTACCTTCTATGACTATTACACGGATTATGAATTGAACGGTAATAATCGGGATTCCCTATCCGGGTGATCATAAGGTGTCTGATCGCTACTGGGTCACATTCCGACAGTTTGATCAGGCGGTGAGTGATTATTACAAAAATATAATGTTTCCATTCCAATCTATACAGGCCATTTTCAGCCAGTATTACTAACTGGACCTACCCGTTCATGGGAATCAAGAACACACTGAAGCTATACGGAAGTGATGAGTATAATACATTCTTTTCCACAAACAACTCTACGATAGATGTAACGGGAGATGGTAAAGAAGAATTTAACCGTGCAGCACAGGGACTTGTAAGCTCTACACTGACGAATGGTGTATTGAAGACTGCAGGTGGGAAATGTGCAGAGCCCCATTTTGATGAAGCATTTTTTACTGGGAAAGAACAGCAAAATGCGGTTCTGGGTGAGGTTTACCACAATGTCGCGTTTCCGTTTAAAAATAGCCAAGAATAGTGAAGGAATAAATTACTGGAGTTTTGACAGCAGTAAAACGACACTTGCGATGAAAAAAGGATCCATCCACTGAGAAATATTACCTGAAAGATACAGGAACGATGGACTGGGCGCAGAATGTTAAGTATGATGGAAATAAACAGAAAAACGTATGGATTTTTCCCGTTTAATGAAACCACTGGTGGAACGAACGCAGCAAAATATAATTTTGGATTTGGTACAAAATTAGAGATTAAATTCCGCCTGACAGCGGATGGAAATGTTACTGAAAATAATAATACTGCGCCGATTACCTTTGGTTTTCCGGAGATGATGATGTATGGGTATTTATTGATGGAAAACTGGCACTGGATGTTGGCGGAGCCCATGGAAAGGTAACAGGAACGCTGGACTTTTCTGGTACAGGGGGAGAAAAGAAGGCAACAGTAAGCAGCGTAAAGGCCAGTGCGGCAGGTGGAAAAGCAGGAGAAGCAGGCAACAATAAAATAACAACATTCCAATTGAATGGCAGCAACGAAGCCGAGCATACCCTTACCATGTTCTATATGGAACGCGGTATGTGGGAATCGAATATGAAGATTACCTTCAACTTCCCGAATGATAACGAGTTTGCAGTAGAAAAACAGGTAGATACAAGAGCGGTAAATGAGCTGTTTAAGGATTCCTTTGAGGATGCCTCCGTATTCCCATTTACGATCAAAATCAGGCGACACATTTTGGACCAAAGGAAGCCGCAGATAGTGAAACAACGGTAAAAAAAGAGACATTTAACAGCTTTGACAACGATTCATCAGTATCAAAACCTGAAAACTCGGATATTACATTTAAACGAGAAGATAGTAAAGCGGATCAAAACGGTGTTGCGTACTGGTATGCACCGGATGAGGATACGGACGGAAAGCATAAAGATGAACGATGCGGCATCATCTCATATTCATCAGGTGGAATTCTGAATGCGTCAACAGCGAATAAGTATCTGGATTTCAAGCTGTATTATGCTCATAATGACACTCCAACAGCGAGATGTATTTATCTGGAGCTGGAGGATGCAGAAGGGAATAAGACAGGAGACTGGTTATCCGGAAAGCTATACGGAAACACAACTCTTAAGAGAAAAGCATGGAATACTCTGACGGTTGACTTAAGCAAATTAAGCGGAGCAGCTAATTTTGAATATAGCCAAATAAAATCCATCAAATTTAATTACAGCTATCCCAGAGACATATATCTGGATGACTTTGTATTCCGTTCCGGCGTGCAGGTAACGCAGCATATCGGATTCAAGGTGAATCAGGAAGCCATTCCGGATTATGATTCTGCTACATCTGGAAAACTGGAGAATCCAAAGGGTGCAGTCTATTCCCTGAGTGATTCCTCCAGTACGGATACCGGTGTGATTGGAGATGATAACCTTTGTACTGGCGGATGGTCAGACGGCAACCTTTAGAAATCAGTTCCGTCGCGGCAGCTACATTTCCGTGAAGGAGGAGATCAGTTCCTCTGCATTTGATACAAGCTGGAGTCTGTATGAAAACGGTCATGCAGTAGGCAAGGTTACCGGAATAGGAGACACGGTAACGATTACACCAGAGCAATCGGTTTCCAATGTACCCGGAATGCAGATCAAGGATGGCAGACAAGAAGAATATACGGCTGAAGATAGCAATGCCGGATATCTTTCGACGAATTTTGCGAAAGACGCGAATGGAAATTTTCAAGACGCCATCGTGTTCCGTTCCTACAGCAATCCGGATGATAAAAAACAATGCTACAAAATTAAAAGCGGTATTTGTAAAATAAAGTCAAGGTTGGTTCCCTTAAGATCAAAAAGGAGAAGACGGAGGATTCGGACAAACTGACCAACCTATACCTTTCAAATTAAATTTACAAATGTCGCTGGAATGTCATTGGAAAAAGGAGACTCCATTACAACAGAAATTCGCTTAAAGCAGGGACAATCCCATACGATTACAGGAATTCCCATCGGAACAGATTATGAGATTACAGAAGTAAAACTGAAAGATGGAACTACCCTGAAGAAGGTTTTGATCAGTAACGATGGAACAAACTTTAAGGATGATACATCCTTTAAAAGAGAAAGGCTCCGTAAACAACCATTACAGCGGATGCAAAAATCCTGTTGTAGAATTTCAAAATAATAATAAACCGACCGGCAGCATCGTTGTAACCAAAAAAATGGGAAAAACACAGGTGGTACTGAGATTACGGATCTGAGCCAGCTTCCGAAGTGTATTTATCTGCAGCTGCAGAGAAAAGAGAAAGGTCAAGGAGCTACTGAGTGGAAAGCAGTTGACTATCCCTGCAATATCTCAGGGAAAAATTGGGTTGAAGTTATTCCCCAGCGTAGTGATATTGGTTCATCCTACGTTTGGTCTTATTCCTTTATGGATCTGGAGCAATATGTGAACAGCGCAGCAGACTCTAAAGTCCCGTGGATCTATCGGGTTATGCAAGTGAATGACAAAGGAGAGGTGATTGCTTCCGGCGAGATATACACTGTGGATGGAAAAACCTATCGAGTAGCCTATTCCATAGATGCTCAGGCAGGCACAACAACAGCAACAGATCCGACAAAAACAGGCATTGAACTAGCTTTTGCAACAGCCGATGGCAAGCAACCGACAGTGAATATGACAGTGACCAATACCTATTTGGAAGAGCTGAACCTGAAAATTACGAAAAAGGGTAAAAACACAACGGAAGGTGAAGGTCGGCTTTCCGGGTAGAGTTTAAGCTGGAGAAGAAGAATGGAGAGTATTATGAATCATTCCTTGATCCGCAAAAAACTGTTGACGGCATTGCCACCTTTGAAAAGCTCGGTCAGGGAACCTACAGACTGATAGAAACAAAGGCTGCAAAGGACTACAACCTGCTGGGTGATTCGATCTTAATTAAGATTGATGCATCGAATCAGGTGAAATGGAAGATGGAGAAGGAAACATCTTGGAAGGACATATCTCTAGAGGAAGAAAAAGGTAATCCCTCTCACCATCTACAACACAAAGCAGCTGATCCTTCCTGCAACAGGAGGATCAGGGTTTGGATTGGTTACTATGGGTGGCATTGCGCTGATGGCGCAGGCAATCCTTATGGGTACATACTTCACGCTGCAATGCAGAAAGGGGGACGATAAGCTTCGGAAGAAGAGATAATACCCCGGAGGTATGAAACACAGGCTGTTGGAGCAGGGGCTTATGTCCGGCAGCTGCATAAGGCGAAAACCTTAGAAACAAAGTACGGAGCAAAACGTACAAAGCAGGAGAAGTAAAAAAATTCGGCTGTCCCAAACACAAAAGGACAGCCGGACAAGGAGAATGGAAACAATGAAGAGAATGAAAAAGCTTCTGACAGGGCTCCTGACCCTGGGAATGACATTGTCGATGATGACAATGACGGCATTTGCGGCTGGACCTTCCGCAAAAATGCCGACGATTGATGAGATAAATCGGGAACGGTTACGATTCATAAGTATACAAAAGGTACTGATGAGGGAACTAAAGGAACAGGAAAAGTTGAAACCAGCCTTCCGACTGGTGCAGTACCTTTAAAAGGTGCAGGATTTACACTTTATCAGGTTGTAGATAAAGATGACATGGAGAATTATTACAATGCAGATCCAAAAGATTTACCGGCGGTTGATGACTATGTAGATGAAGCAGGTAGTATTAAAGATGGTTTTGTTAAAAAACTATTGCAGAAAAGAAAACTGACGCAAACGGAACTGCAACGTTCCCTAACCTCGATCTTGGTTTTTACGTTGTAATTGAAACAACTGTTCCGGATGCTGTTACAATACCTATGAAACCATTTCTGTTATCGGTTCCTATGACTACTACAGATGGCTCGGATTGGTTATATGATATCCATGTCATCCCAAAAAATGAAACAAGATATGGAAAGATAAGCTTAGAAAAAACTGGCGTGAAGGATGATGAAAAATATCAGGCGCTGTGTTTGCTCTGCAAAAAATCTGATACAGATGATAAGTGGATTAATATTACGAAGCAATCCACCGCGCAGGGTGATGATACTGGAAATAACTTAACTCTTACAACAGATAGCGAAGGAAAGATTACAATCGATGGACTGTCCAAAGGTAAATATCGTCTGATTGAAACATTTGTTGGAGATGGCTATATTATGGACGGTGCACTGCATATCCATTTGAAGTAACTAATGAAGGAAAAATTAAATACAATGGAACTACAGATGCCAATATCACAATTAAGATAACTAATGAACGCCCTGATTTAAAAAAAGGTTCAGAAGAAAAACAATGGTCCATGGGGAAGGGATGCAGATTACAGCATCGAAGATGAAATCCCTTATAAAATTACTGTAAATGTTCCGAATAATATTACAAAGCTGAAAACATTTACCGTAACAGATACACCTACTAATTTTAAAAGATAACTTATCTTCTATTAAAATTACATGCGATGGTACTCCTGTTGTAGTGGAGGCATACTCTACAGAAGCACTGGGAGCAGATGGATTTACAATTAAATTTACTCCCGCTCAGATGGAGGCATATAAAGGAAAACAGTTAGTCATCACATATAATGCGACATTAAAGGATACTGCTTTTAACACAACAGCTGGCAATCGGAATACTGCAAAATTGAATATTCCAAAATATTACACCAAATACTACTGATGATCCAGATAACCCGAACAAAGGTAAAGAAGAAGGAAACAATACGATCGAGAACAGTACTGTCGTATCTACCTTTGCAGTAAAAATTGAAAGACCGGTGAGGATGGAACTACTCCATTAAAAGATGTTAAATTTGATCTATATCAGGAAGTTGATGCTGAAACAACGGGCCATTACGGGAGCATCTGTGCCTGCAGGATTAGATAATGCAAAATTCTGGAAAAAGATTGATACATTAACAACAGATGCGAGTGGTATAGCAACCCATAATGGACTTTCCAATGGTATATTATCTGGTTGAAACAAAAACGAATGATGGATATAATCTGTTGAAAAAACCGATTAAGGTAATATTAAATGTTCAATATACAACAATTACGAAAAACTGAGTCGGCTTGGGTAGAAGATACAAATGGACAAAAACAGGTAAAGAGCGAGATTACAGAAACTACATTTACTTCCGCAGATTCAACTACTCAACAAGGTATAAAAGTACAGAAAGTTATTAACAAAAAGGCTTCACCCTTCCCACCACCGGTGGTATCGGCCTTCGTATTCACCTTCGCTGGTATTGCCATGATGGCAGCAGCAGTGATCCTGCTGATCACCGGCAAGAAGAAAAAAGCAGAGTAATTCAGACAGATAACCTTTTTGTTATCTCTTCTATGGATGCTGCGAAGCTGTTGTGAAGTACAGCTGCAATTTTATCAGCAACGGGTCTGCATCGCGTTTCGTGTGGCACGAACAGATACCGGCACAGGACGGGGGTCACGTCCGCCCTGTGCATCGCTCCTTCAGAACCCCTTTCCCCCTGAAGGGAGCGATACTGCGGTGATCGCCGTCGGTCTTAGAAACCGGCTGCGGCTGCGGTAATCGGGGAAAGAAAAATTTGGGATTTTCTTTTCCGTGTTGTGTTTTCCCATTCCCTTCCTGAAAAGGACATCCGGGCGCTCTCCCGTGCCCTTGGATGTCCACGAAAAAAAACGGCGCAGAGAAAATGCAAAAGCGGCGGCTGCCGCAGGCCTTTGATCTGTGCCTTTCCTTATAAAATGTCCGGAGGTTACTGCCATGGATAAAAAAAAGAGCCTGGTTTATCGCGATATTGTTTTTTCAGGTCTGTGTCTGACCCTGTATCCCTTTGTCAGCAACCTGATCGCTCAGTCCCATGCAAGTCAGGCGATTGCCGCCTATGATGAGCAGGTTGCAGAGATGGATCAGGAGCAGATCGATGCTGCCAAGGAAGCAGTCCGTAAATATAATGAACAGCTCAATGCAGCAGTGGAAGCCAGTGCCATGCAGGGAGAGGATGGAATCAGTTATCTCGCCCTGGTGGATGTGGGCGAGAGCATTGGCTTTATCGAAATTCCGAAAATTGACGTATATCTTCCCATATACAGCGGAACCGGCGAAGATGTGCTGCAGAAGGGCGTCGGTCATCTGGCGGAGTCCTCCTATCCCATCGGCGGTACAAGCACCCATTCCGTGCTGACCGGTCATCGTGGACTGCCCAGTGCGGTTTTGTTCACGGATCTGGACAAGCTGGAGGAGGGTGATGTGTTCTATCTCCATGTATTGGGCGAGGTGCTTGCCTACAAGGTAGACCAGATCAAGGTTGTGCTTCCGGAGGAAACCCAGGACATCGGGATCGTGGAAGGAAAGGATTATTGTACCCTTGTTACCTGTACGCCCTATGCCATCAACACCCACCGGCTGCTGGTTCGTGGCGAGCGGACCGAGTACATCCCGCCGGAGGAGCTGACAGAGCAGAATGCAGTGCATGAAGTACAGTCCCAGACCATCACGAAGCGGATCGTGGATGTATGGCCGTGGCTGGTTGTATCCCTGCTGATCGTGGCAGGTGTGGAGGATCTATTTTCCTGCTGATCGTGAAACGGCAAAGAAGCCGTGGAGATGTCCGGGAAAAACGAAAGAAAGGCAAAAGGAGTCAGTCATGCAGGAAAACAAGGCGCAGAAAGTAATTGAAGAAGTAAAAAGCATTTATCGGAAAACAGAGTGCGTGGAAAAGCTCATGACCGCCATTCTTGCCGGCGGACATGTGCTGGTGGAGGATGTTCGGGAGTGGGGAAAAACAACCCTGGCGCTGGCCTTTGCCAAGGCAATGAATGTGGCGCAGAACAGAGTGCAGTTTACGCCGGATGTTTTACCGGCCGATATTACAGGCTTTACCGTATACAACAGGGAAAAAGGACGCCTTCTTTTACCGTCCCGGCGCAGTCATGTGCAATATTCTTCTGGCGGATGAGATCAACCGTACCTCTCCCAAGACCCAGGCGGCGCTTCTGGAGGTAATGGAGGAGGGCAGTGTAACCGTAGACGGTGTGACAAGACCGGTACGTCTCCCTTTCTGGTCATTGCCACCCAGAACCCGGTCGGCTCTGCCGTTGAACCCAGCTGTTGCCCCAATCCCAGCTGGACCGGTTTCCCTGATCTGCTTTGGGATCGGATATCCAGATGCCGCAGAGGAAATGGATATTTTAAAAAGCCGCCGGAGCGGAAACGGGCTGGAAGATGTACGTCCCGTCATCAGCAGTCAGGAGCTGATGGAAATGAAAAAAGAAGTCGAAGAAGTGTTTGTACACGATCAGGTATATGACTATATCGTGCGTCTGGCTCAGGCCACCAGAAACAATGACGCGCTGGAGCTTGGGCTAAGTCCCAGAGGCTCTCTGGCGCTTTTGAAAATGGCTCAGGCGAGAGCCTATCGGAAAGGCCGCAGCTTTGTGATTCCGGCGGATGTTGCGGCAGAATTTCAGGATGTTGCGGCCCACAGGGTACAGCCTGTATCAAGCTCCGGAATGGATAGAGTCCGTGCAGCAGCTGTGTTGGAGCGGATCTTAAAGGAGACCCCTGGCTGCCTGCTCCGGAGAAAGGGTGAAGCCTTGAAGGAAAAAAGCAATTTATATAGGAGCGGTCGTTCTGACTGCTATCTGGGGGCGTAGCTGCTCCCGAGGGCTTTGCTCCGTTTTTTGCTGGGCTTTGAAGCTGCTGTTGGCGTCTTTCCATGTGGATTCTGGTTCAGATCCTGGCTGGAAAGGTAGAGATTGTGCCAGCCTGCAGAAGAGACGGTGGGGAAAAAAGAGCCCATCGTCCTTCGGGTAAAAGCTGAAAAATGCTTCCCTGCTTCCGGCCTCCTGTGTGGCGGTTACCGTCGGCTGGCGGGATCTTCTGGATAACAGCACGGGCACCGTGGAAAGCATGGGAATGGCAGGTGGAAAAAGGACCGGTGTGCTGGAATTTTGTATCCCGGTGAAGTATTCCGGTGTTTACGAGTTTTGGATCCAGTCGGCATCCGTGCGGGACTGGCTTCGGTTATGGTCAAAGAAGCTTTTGATCACAGATAAAAAGTGCAGGTGTTGTCCGTGCCTCTGGTACATCAGGCGGAGGAATGGATCCTCCGGCACAGCTTCGCCTCCGGCGGGGATTCGGATCAGCATTCCCAAAAAAAGGGCGGGGACGATGGATCGGAGGTATTCGAGGTTCGTGCCTATCGGGATGGGAGATCCGCTGCAGAGAGTGCATTGGAAGCTGACTGCAAAGACCGGAGAAATGCTGGTGCGGGAATTCAGCCTGCCGAAGCGGGAGGTGCTTTTGCTGCAGGTGGATCTGTATCATCCGCCTCAGGAAAAGTGGGATCATTGTAAATTGGAACGGCTGCTGGAGCAGACAGCGGATTTTTGCTGGAGGCTTTGGCGGCAGAACAGGAATATGAGGTATTCTGGCAGGAGCAGGAGCAGCTGTGCAGAATGCAGATTTCCAGAGTCCAGGAGCTGTGGGTCTTTTCTCAAACGGCTTTGTCTTACCGCCACAAAGGAAGAGCTGGGGCAGAATGGAAAGCAGAGCCAAAAGCAATCTGCCGGGAAAAATAAGTATCCGGCAGAGGGAAGCTTGGAAAAGGGCAGAGGCAGCGGTGTAACAGAGCCGGGAAGCCGGCGGGCAGCTTTGGAAAATAGATGCAGAAGGAACAGTCAGGCAGGTGAGAGGCAATGAAGAAAGGGCAGGAGCCGGGACAGCTGGATAAAGAAGCGGTAGGCAGGATTACCTGTCGGATTCTACAGGAAGAAGAACCCGGCGGTATGCTGGTCAAAAAGCTGTGGCGGCTGGCTGGTATGCTGATCTGTCTGCTCTGTCTCACCGGTGGTCTTTGCAGCGCATTTCTCAGTGGCTTTGGAATCCGATATTTGGTCCCTGTTTTTTGGATACTTTTGATTGTCTCGGTGCTGTTCTGGATCGGGTTTTCCAGACTGCCCCTGGAAGGGTGTATCGGCATTCCTTGCAATTTTAACCCCTGATCGGCGTAAGCCTTTTCCTGCTGCTGCTGCAAAGGATGTGATCGCCGGGTATATGTCTGCTGTAAACGGAGTACGCAGCCGGTTAAATGAGGCCTATGACGGTACCCTTGCCCTGTATCAGGCGTCAGCATCTGCGATGCAGATGACGGTATTTTTCGGGTTTATCCTGTTTTTTGCTGGCGGGGCTGTTATCTGCCGGGATCTGTTACCGGACCAATCCGGCAGTGGTTCTGGCAGGAGAATTTCCGGTGCTGGCAGGAATCGGAATTGCCGGAGGGACACCCCTTTTTCAGCTTTTTTTCTGATCCTGTTGGGAACTCTTGAATGCTCAGTGCCGCCGCCGTCAGCCGGGCGGATCAAAGGATCAGGACAGTGCCCGTCAAGCAAGGCAGATGACAGAGCAGATGAAAAGCAGTGTCAATGTCTGGCTGCTTTTGCAGGCTGTAGTGCTGTCGCTGTTGGCGTTTGTGCTGGTGCGGCCTGACCAATACCCTGCTCCAGGCACAGGAGGCAGGGATGAAGACACAAAACGGTGTGCTGCAGGCAGTCTGGCAGCTGCTTCCGGCGGTTTCCGGAGGGAGGCTGAAGCTTTCCGTTGAGGGAGTCGGCGGAGGGGTATCGGATGGCACACTGACAGATCAGGATGGTTTTTATTTTGGAAAGGTACAGGCCCTGAAGGTTACGGTTTCGGAAAACCCTCAGAGACAGTGTATTTAAAGGGCTTTATCGGCACGGATTACACCGGGACAGCCTTTGAGGAGGCAGACGGGGAGAGCTTTGTGCAGGCAGCATCCTTGTGGAAGCTGGATGGAAATGTATCCCTTGGGGTGGAAAATCTGCCCTTTCTGCGAACCTATTATGCGGAAAAACGTGGTGTTTACCGGAGAGGGAGACGATGCAAAGCCGGAGCTTTGGCAAATGCAGCCTCCTCTGCTGTGACCCTGCAGGTGGAAAATCTGGCGGCAAACCCGAATTATACCTATGTTCCCTATGGAGCATTTTTTAAACGATTATTATCAGGTGCTGGGAGGTGACGGCGCACTGGCAGGTCAGAGCGTCCAGCAGGATATTTTTTCCTGTTATCCCAGAAAGCAGCTGGAGGAGGTCTTAGAGGACTGGAACGAAAACAAAGCAGCAGGAAAGCACTCTGGATCAGGCGGAAAGCGCCTATGCCGCCTATGTGCAGGCACATTGCAGCAGCCTGCCGGAAAATCTCAGTTATTTGCAGGAGAAATTTGATCTGGAGCTGGAAACAAAGGAAAGCGCAGATCCAAAAGAAGCAGAAAAAAACTGGGAAAAGATCAAAACGGCAGTGGTTTCCGAGCTGGCAGGAAATTATGAATTTGTCCGGGAACCGGAGGCTGTGCCCGAGGGGAAGGACTTTGTAGAATGGTTTTTAAAGGAATCCAAAAAAGGAAATTCCGTTCATTTTGCAGCGGCGGCCACTATGCTGCTGCGTGCCTGCGGATGCCGGCACGATATGTGGTGGGCTATGCAGCGCCGGCAAGTCTCTTTCAGGGACAGGCGGACGGCAGCTATCAGGCTGTTTTGGAGGATGATAACGCCCATGCCTGGGCAGAGGTCTACCGGGAAGGCATCGGATGGACCGTAGTGGAGGCGACACCGGGCTTTGCCGCCCTGGTAACAGAAAGCGATGGGCCTCGGGCCAGAAGGAGAAGGAAGCAGACAGCCCGAACACCCCTGGGGAAGCCTTTGATCAGGAAGACACTCCGGAGGCGGAGACGCCTGGGATTGGCAGCAGAATATTCCGGGTGGTGAAAAAAGCACTGGCGGCGGTGGCTTTGACGATAGCTGCCTGTGGGATCCTGGCAGTCATCCGGAGGCATATCCTCTGTAAACGACGGAAAAGAGGAAGAAAAGGAGAAACGCTGGGAGAGCAGATCCAAAGGATTTATCGAAGCTTTGCCGCTCTGCAGAAATTCGACAAAAAAGTGTATGCAGCTGTCAGGAGGAGCGCTTTGCAAAGCAGCTTGGAAAGAAATATCCGGTATTTTCGGAGAAGACAGCGCAGAAGCTGGCAAATATCGTGCTGAAGGCATGCTATAGTGATCAGGGGCTGACGAAAAAAGAGTGTCAGTTTGTGCTGGATTGCTATGAAAAGCTTGCAGAAGCTGTATCAAAGGAGCTGTCGCCGGCAAAGCGTCTGGCGGGAAGCCTGATCTTTTGTTTTTGGTAAAGCGGAAGGGAGAAGTGCATGAAACGAAAAATTTTTGACAGTCCTTGCCATCCTTCTTGGTCTGGCAGGGCTGGGTGTCCTGTTATATCCCTCCGTCAGCAACTGGATGGAACAGGCAAAACAGCGCAGGCAGATTGCAGCCTATCAGGAAGCACAGGCGCAGATGGAGCAGGAAAGGCGGGCTGCCCTGCTGGCAGAAGCCGACCGGTATAATCAAAAGCTGGCAGAGCTTGGCATCAGCTTCGATATGCTGGGAGAGGCGGAAAAGGAGGCACTTTTGATCGACGGAAAATCCTATGATGAGCTGCTTTTGGCAGAGGACAGCGGTGTGATGGGATATCTGGAAATTGAAAAAATAAAGCTGAAGCTTCCCATTTATCACGGAGTATCGGAGGAAGCGTTGGAATCTGGAGTCGGTCATCTGAGGGAACCTCCCTGCCGGTTGGAGGCGAAACAACTCATGCGATTCTGTTTGGTCATCGGGGGCTTCCCTCGGCAAAGCTGTTTACCGATCTGGATCAGCTGGAGGTGGGAGATGCCTTTCAGATCACGGTGCTGGATCGTGTGCTGGTCTATGAAGTGACCCAGACAGAGGTGGTGCTTCCGGAGGAGTTAAACGGTTTGACAGCAGAGACCGACAAGGATCAGGTCACACTGGTTACCTGTACGCCCTATGGAGTCAATTCCCATCGTCTTTTGATTCATGGGGAGCGGTGCAGTAGATTGGAGATGCTGCAGCTGCAGCAGAAAAAGTGAGGAAGAAAATGAAAGGAAGAAAAATCCGGATCAGACAAAGGGGTGAAGGGCTGGCTGCTTGCGCTGGCCATGGTATTATCCCTTTGCAGTGGCTGGAAGCAGGACGTCTGTGCACAGCAGAGTCAGAGCAGCTCGTCCAATTTGATGCAGGACGTGGATACGGACAAAAAGGCCCATCGAAATCCTTTTTTGACACCATGCGGGACGAGCCCGTTGCAAATGCAGAGTTTTTTACCCTGTATCAGGTTGCAGCAATGGTGGATCGGGGAGGATATACGGTGCTGGAGCTGACAGGCGGCTTTGAGGGCTGCGGCGTGCAGCTGAAAAACCTGACGGCACAGCAGTCCAAGGAGGCTTCGGCAGCACTTTTGGAGTATCAGAAAGCAAATCACATTTCCGGGGATACGAAAAGACTGATGCAAACGGAAAGCTCAGCTGGACAGGGCTGCAGACCGGTCTGTATCTGCTGGTTCCGGGTCAGATGCAGAAATACAGAACCGATCCGTCTCTGATTTCAATCCCGACGAATCTGAACGCCCAGCTGCTATATGACATGTCGGTGAATCCCAAGGCCGAAAGGATTCCGGATCCGGTGTATCCGCCGGAAGAATCCGAGAACCCTCTACGCCGGAGGTGAAAAAGCCGCCGAAAAAGACAGAGACCATCGTTACACCGGGAATCACTCCGGAGCAGGAAACACCGGAGAAGCTGCCTCAGACAGGACAGCTGCGCTGGCCGATCCTGGCACTTTCCACAGTAGGAGCAGGATTGCTGTTTCTTGGATGGTGGATCGGTCGAAAAAAAAGACTGTTCAAGGCTCTGATGGGGCTTGGGATCCTTCTGGCAGCAGGAGCAGTGGGGATCTCCGCGTATAATATCTGGGACAGCAGCCGTGCCGAAGCTGCGGTGGAGGCGTCCTTAGAGGCCTATGAAGAAGAGCTGACTGCTGTGGAGCAGGAGTCGGAGGCGCTTCCTGTGGATGAGAACAGCGGGATGACCTTTGTGGAGGCAGACGGGCTTTGCTGGATCGGCGAGCTGGAAATTCCGTCCCTGCAGCTTACGCTGCCGGTGGCGATCCCTGGAGCTATCCGTCCTTAAAAAGCACCCTGCCGCTACACCGGAAGTGCAGAGGAAAATTCCCTGATTATTGCCGCCCATAATTATAAACGGCATTTTGGCAATATCGGACTTTTGCCGGAGGGTGCAACGGTGAAGTTTACAGCGGTTTCGGGCGACGTATACGAATATGAGGTAGAAAAAGGTAGAAACCTTAAATCCCTATGCAGTAGACGAGATGCTGTCCGGTGACTGGGATCTGACGCTGTTTACCTGTACCTATGGAGGAAGAAAGCGTGTGACGGTCCGGTGCAGCCTGGTTGGATGAAGAGGCAGAGAGATGGAAAAAAAAGCATCCGCAGAGATCAGCGGCGACAGGCTGTCAGGGCCGCTGATCTCTGCGGATGCTTTTTGCATCAGAATGTTTTGAGGATTTCAGGAAAAATACAATAGAATGCACCCCATGTGAGCATTCTATTGTCATGAATAATAGAATGCACGCCATGCGAACATTCTATTGGCATGAAAAAAAAGAACCTCGATCTCTCAAGGTTCTTTCTGATAATCGGAGTGACAAGACTTGAACTTGCGGCCTCTTCGTCCCTAACGAAGCGCTCTACCACCTGAGCCACACCCCGATGTGCCGTATTTCTCAACCAGACAAATGATATGATACAGCATAATCGGACAGAAGTCAACACTTAATTTGAAAAAACTTCACAAATTAGGTTTTTTTCTGTTACAGTTCACTCGTACCGTTTGAGCTGTTCATAAAAAATTAAGGGTTTCTTTCTTGCAAGAAATGGAAATATAGACTATATTAAACGGACAAAAGGCAGGCACAAAAAGGACAGGCGGTAAGCTCGGAGCAAAAGGCTCCCTAAAAGGATCCGATAAGCTGTCTGTGATCTGCAGAATGGGTGAACATGAAATATTTCTGGTTGACCATAAAGAAGATGTTTCGTTTTTTATTAAAGCCCTTATCCTTTGTACCGGCGCTGTGCGTGATGTATATGATCTTTTCCTTTTCCGCCCAGACGGCGGACGAATCCGGACAGCTGAGTATGCTGGTCAGTGAAAAGGTGGTGCTCCTGCTGGGAAAGCTGACCTCCGGCAATCTGGATACCGCGCAGGTGGGAGTGTATGCAGATGAGATCCATTTTCTCGTAAGGAAGATGGCACATTTTAGCGAATATCTTTTTGCTGGGGCTGACACTTTCCCTGCCCTTGTATGTTTATCGGCTGCGGGGCGTTTGGCTCGTGCTCGCTGCCGGACTGTTCTGTGCCGGGTTTGCCGGTCTGGATGAGTATCATCAGATGTTTGTGGCAGGACGCTCGCCGGCGCTTCGGGACGTGGTGATCGATACGGCGGGAAGCATCACCGGAATTTATATGACAAGGATCATCGGATTTATTGGGAGAAAAACGATATTTGCACCCCTTTCGATGGAAAAGCGCAGAGAACGGAGAAAACGGCGCGCAGGGGCGTAGGGATGCGATGTTTTGCCTGTAGGAAAGCGAATGTGCTTATACAAATGATTTTCTTGTATTTCTCAAGCGTTATCCTTCTTATTCTGTTTTCGGGCAAAAAATAACGCCCACATGTTCCGTGAGCGTTACTGTTGCGATATTGATTTCAGATACAAAAAGCGGCATAGAGAGGAATGATTTTTTGTTATCCTCAAGGCCGAAGTTTTTGGCAGAGAGCTTGATCGCATAAGCGGGCTTGTAGGTGTCCATATAGACCTTCAAGCTCTTGGCTCTGGTGTTGTCGGCAGACTTGACCTCAATGGGAATGAGCTGACCGTCACGCTGAATGATAAAATCAATTTCGCCCCACGCGCGGACTCCCAATAGTAGGTGTGGTAGCCGTTAATGGAGAGCTGCACATTGACATAGTTCTCCGTCATACCGCCCTTGAAATCGTTGATTTCCTCGACCATATAGAGAATGTCATTGGCGGCCAGGTCTTTCTTGGCGCAAAGCAATCCTAAGTCGGATACATAAATCTTGAACGCATCAATATCACGGTAGTTTTCAAGAGGTTTTTTGATTTGCTCGACTTTGTAGACCTGTGACACGATACCGGACAGGCAAAGCCATTCGATCGCATTTTCAAATTCGGAAGCCCGTCCGCCTTTCTTAATCAGCTTATATTGGAAACGGGTATTCTTTTTGAAAGCTGAACGGTTATATTGTCGTAGGCAAGTCTGATTTTCTTGATTTCATTCAAGTTATTATACTTGCTCATATCATTGAGATAGCTTGCAAGTATCGTATCCTGCGTATGGCGGACAAGGATATAATCCTTCGTTCCGGCAAACTGCATCACGCACTCTGGCATTCCGCCGACCACGAGATACTGGCGGTAAAGCTGCATTGCGGCGTCGTGCAAGGCAGACGGAAGCGGTGTATCGGTTTGAAAGCACTTTTTAATCTGCTTTACCAAATCGTCCTCACCGAGCGCCAACATAAATTCTTCCATATCCATAGGATAAAGCGTTTTCATATCGACCTTTCCTACAGGAAAAGAGAATTTCTCTCTGCTCGCTGCAACGCCGAGCAAGCTGCCTGCCGCGATGATGTGATAATCCGGAGCATTCTCGCAAAAGTATTTGAGCGAAGTCAAAGCCCTTTCGCAGAGCTGCACCTCGTCGAATACAATCAGCGTCTTTTCCTTTTACGATGGTCTGACCTGCAATATGGGACAAAATCGGTATCAGATAATCGGGGCTGATGGCCTCCTCAAAGGTTTCGTTCAGCTTCGGATTGGTTTCAAAGTTAAAGTATGCCACATTTTCGTAGTGGGTGCGCCCAAACTCCAGAATGGAATAGGTCTTTCCAACCTGTCTTGCACCCTGCAAAATAAGAGGCTTGCGGTGTTTGCTTTCTTTCCACGCTTCCAGGAAGCCCATAATTTTTCTATACATAAACAGTCCTCCTTAAAGGTACTGACCATAGTATAGCAGATATTCGTGTAAAAATCAATGAAATTTCAGTGAATTTTCACTAATCAAGATTATTTGCGTCAACATACCACAATACGACACGAACACCATGATTCGGATTTATACAAAAAGTAAAAAAGGCTTGCAAAGTTAGAAAGTATCGTGCTATAATATCACTTGTCAGTTCGATAGGGGCATAGTTCAAAAGGTAGAACAGCGGTCTCCAAAACCGTCGATGTGGGTTCGATTCCTACTGCCCCTGTTGTTGTGAGGAAGTCAGAGAAGACTATATCTTTTCTGGCTTTTTCTTGTTTTATTCATGACAATAAAATGCTCACAGAGCGTGCATTCTAGTATTCATGACAATAAAATGCTCACAGAGCGTGCATTCTAGTATTCATGACAATAGAATGCTCGCAGAGCGTGCATTCTATTGTAGCAGCTCGTTTCGGGCTTTGATTTAGGCTGACAGCCGGGGGATTTTTTATGGAACAGAAGCATACAATAGAGGAGAATGGGTATTATTCACAGGTCACAGATCAGCTGATTGAAAATATCGGGTATCAGATGATCCGCCGGAACTGGTCGATGAAGACACTGGCGGATAAAGCGGATCTTCCTTATGAAACCGTAAAGTATCTGATGGCAGGAAAAATCGGCAGACCATCCTTTATCAGTATTCTGAAGATTGCAAATGCACTGGAATGTTCGCTGGATGATCTGGCGGGACGGAATAATCCGGCGCTGGAGGCACTGCGCAGGCTGGCAGACCATGCGGATGGAATGTATCAGATTTTTGCGGAAGTGGAACATTTGCTGTATCCAAACTTCATGATGCAGAGAGAAAACAACAAATAGCACAAATAAAAAGTGGAACAGTAAAAAAGTACTGTAAAAAGAGAGAAGAATCGGTGAACAACCGATTCTTTTTGTTACAAAATGTTCATAATCGTTTACAAATCGTTCAGCTTCTTATCGGCGGCAACCGGATATACTGGATAGTAGGAAGGTACAAGGACAGGTTGACGATTAGGGGATGATCAGTTGAAAAAAAGGTATGGGGCGTTTTGTTTCTGGCAGCGTTGGCGTTAAATGTGTTGGCGTGGAAAAGCAGCAGCTTCTGCGATTTTTATGCGGAATCGGTTTTTCCGGTATGGAGCAGCATTTTTCACGCGGGTGATGTCGGTTTTTCCGTTCAGCGTCGGAGAGGGCATGATCGTGCTGGGAATTTTGTTCCTGACAGCGTTTGCAGCTGTAGGATTTTGCGTTTGACTGTAAAAAAGCGTGGAGCAAAAATTGTTTCACAGCTTTTCCTGCACATTTTCCTGGATTTTTCTGGCACTCGTCTGGGTTATGACCTGTAATTGTTTTTTGCTGTATCATTCTTCGGCGTTTGAGGATCGGTATATGGAGCAGGTGCGCAGTGAGAACTATTCCAAGGCAGAGCTTGCTGTGCTGCGGGATTATATTGTGGTCAATGCCAACGAGCTTGCAGAGCAGATGGAGCGGGATGCAGACGGCTATCTGATTTATAAGGGAGACATGAATCAGGCGGCTGTAGAGGCGATGCAGCAGGTCGGCACAGATTATGGACGCCTGCAGGGCTATTATCCGCAGCCGAAGGAGATTTATTTTTCGGAGCTGCTCAGTCAGACCTATATGATGGGGTATTATTTCCCATTTTCCATGGAAGCAAACTACAACGGAACGATGTATATTGTAAATAAGCCTTCTGTGATCTGTCATGAATTTGCACATTTAAAGGGCTTTATGCAGGAGGATGAGGCGAATCTAATCGGATATCTTGCCTGTATCAACTCAGACGATGCGTTTTTCCGTTACAGCGGCTATATGGGCGTACTCAATTATGTGGAAAAAGAATTTCGTGCGAGCATTCAAAAGAGCCGGAAAGAATACGCGAAGCATCCGCAGATTTCTGCACAGGTTTATGCGGATAACATGTTTTGACCCAGGAAGCATGGCAGACTGTCGAGAAAAAGGCGGTTGTCAGTACCAAAACAGCGAAAAAGGTTTCCAACGCGGCGACAACGGCTTCTCTGAAATTAAACGGAGTGGAAGAGGGCATGAAAGCGTATGACGGTGTGGTGAAGCTGCTGCTGGATTATTATGACGGTGTGCTGTACGGGGATGTTTTGGTCACGGTGGACGCAGAGTGACGGTCTAAAAGCGTGCAAGACATTGTTTAGAGTGTATAAAACAGGAACCTGCTGCGCATCCTGACCAAAACGGCGGTGCTTTTGGAAAGAAACTGCCGGGAAAAGGAAAGGGGCGTGTGGGCGATGGACTATTTGAATGCATTCTGGGTAGGTGGTCTGATTTGCGCGCTGGTGCAGATTTTGATGGAAAAGACGAAGCTGATGCCGGGGCGGATTATGGTGCTTTTGGTCTGCTCGGGCGCAGTGCTGAGCGCACTTGGCTGGTATCAGCCCTTTGTCGATTTTGCCGGGGCAGGGGCGAGCGTGCCGCTGCTTGGCTATGGGCATACGTTGATGAAGGGCGTAAAAGAAGCGGTGGAACAAGGCGGATTTCTCGGATTGTTTACGGGAGGCTTTCAGGCAGGGGCTGCCGGAACTGCGGCGGCGCTGATTTTCGGATATCTGGCGAGCCTTGTTTTTAAACCTAAAATGAAAAAGTAGAAGGATTATTCCCTGCAGGCGATTTCCTTGCGGGAAAGAAACTGGCGCATGGTTTTGTCCCACTGCGCGTCCAGTGTTTTATCGGGGACAAAAGGAAGAAAAGGCGGTTCCGGTCGTCAGGCGGATGGCGGGAGCCGTCATATTTTATGGTCAGGACCAGCGCCTGAACCTGTTCCGGTTTTAAAGACGGATCTGCGCCCTTCATGACGCCGGGGACATACTGGGGCATGAGATGCCGGACGAATTTGAAGGAAAGCGGCGTGTGTTTGCCGCGGATCATCTGAAACAGAACCGGACGGATGGATTTCCAGGGCAGAAACAGGTAGCCGGCGTCCGGCGTTTCATCGTCCTGATAAAATTCGGGATTGACGCGCCCGTCGATTTCATAGGAAACGGCGCAGAAACCGAAGCCTTCTCCAGCAGAAAAGAGTCAAAGCAATCCTCTGTCAAAAGCTTCGCCATAAAAATGCTTCATTTCAAGAATCTGAAAAGCGGTCATATAATCAATCCTCCATTCCGCGGGCGCTTTTGCTGCTGCGCAGCTCCTTTTGCTCAAAAAGCTACGAGTGAACTGTGGTATCAGTATATCAGAGATAGGGGGTTTTTGGAAATACCCTTTACAGGAGCAGTCAGAACGTGTTATCATATGTAGTAATAAAAACTATGTGAATTGGTTTCGAAGATATACGAGAAGCCGTGATGTGGCAGGCGTAAAGTGGTATGGAGGGTATCATGAGCTATAAAATCGTTGTGGACAGCTGTTGTGAGCTGCCGGAGAAATATAAGAAGGATCGCATTTTTGAAATCGTACCGCTTGGTCTGGAGGTCGGCGATTACCGGATTATGGACGATGAGCATTTTAATCAGAAGGAATTTCTGGAGCAGGTTGCCTCATGTCCCCAGTGCCCGCGTTCCTCCTGTCCGTCGCCGGAGAGCTATCGGCAGGCGTTTGAATCGGAGGCAGAGCATATTTATGTGGTAACGCTGTCCGGCAATTTGAGCGGAAGCTATAACAGTGCCATGGTCGGGAGGCAGATGTATCTGGAAGAGGACGAGTCCAAACAGATTTACGTCATGGATTCCTGTTCGGCTTCCTGCGGAGAGACACAGCTTGCGCTGCTGGCAGCTTCCCTGGAGGAACAGGGACTTTCCTTTGAAGAGGTGGTAAGCCGTCTGGAAGCGTTTCGCAGTGAGATGAATACGTATTTTGTCCGGATAATCTGGAAACTCTGCGTAAAAACGGCAGACTCAGCGGTATCAAGGCACTGGTTGCATCTACACTGAGCATCAAGCCCGTTATGGCAGGCACGATGGACGGCAGGATCGAGCAGATCGGGCAGGGCATCGGCATCCGTAAGGGTCTGCAGAAGATGGCAGACGCAGTGGTGCGCAATGTGGCAAGACCGGAGGAAAAGACCCTGATGATCACCCATTGTAATTGCCCGGAGCGTGCAGAAAGCGTGAAGCGGATGGTGACCTCTAAGGTTTCTGTAAAAGGATGTTGTGATTATGGATACTGCGGGCGTCAGCAGCATGTATGCCAATGACGGCGGCGTTATCGTGACGATCTGACGGACAGGAAATACGAAAAGAAGAGAAATGAAAGGTGGCTGTGCGGTAATGTGCGGCCCGCTTTTTTGTTTTTTTATTTTTTTTATTCATCACTGGAAGGATCGGTGTTTTTCGGGTTGTACGCAAACGAGGCAGCTGGAACAGGAAAAGGTGCAGTTGAAAATAAAAAGGTTGTGGTTCATAAGAATATAAAATATTCTATAAAAATCTATAGAACAGATTGACAATCAAATTTTGATCTTTTACTATAAAATTATCAAAACATACAAAATAGCGAAAAATCGGAAATAGAAATTCCCGGAATAAGGAGGATGCGGATGTGACGAAACAAGAAAAAATCATTTCCTGTATTCAGGAGGGACGCGGGGTATTGGGGATCGAATTCGGTTCGACCCGGATCAAGGCGGTGCTGATCGACGAAAACCATAATCCCATTGCAGCGGGCGACCATGAATGGGAGAATCGTCTGGAAAACGGTGTCTGGACCTACCGTCTGGAGGAGATTTGGGAAGGGCTGCAGGACAGCTACGACAAACTTGCGGAAGATGTGAAAAACACCTATCAG
>VOFG01000905.1_pt1 | contig 57542 bp, 74 predicted proteins | sample 5384171 | NCBI WGS metagenome assembly VOFG01 (sample SAMN12384726, study PRJNA508395) | human gut metagenome | isolation source: healthy gut F | host: Homo sapiens
GGACAGCATAGAAGTTGTATTCCGTGATACGCCCCGCCGCCCAGTCCTCATACATCCGGGCAAACAAAGGGTATCGACTTCGGCTTTTCGCTTCTCTGCCTTTTTCAGTTCTGCGGCTTGCTTCTTTCTTGCGGCCTGTCCCTTATCAGTGGCATTTAACAGCCGCTTCAAAGCCGTTCTTCATCATGTTGTACCAGTCCCGACCAGTATTGCAGACGGGAAAGGACATAGGCGTAAAGCACATCATAGCGGATATAGTGCATGGAGCATTGGCGTGTGCCTTGACCGTTCTTGCTACAATGATAGTAACCATAGGGCTTGCTGTTCTGCCTGTTCTCTCCATAGGCCAGCGACCAGCCGCAATCCGCACACTTTATCAGTCCCGCAAAAATCTGTGTCGTACCGTTTTTGCGTTCCCGTCGGCGGCTTTGCTATCTGCTCCTGTACCTGCCGGAAAACCTGCTCGCTGATAATCGGCTCCTGCGTGTTTTCCACCCGCACCCATTCACTTTGGGGCTTGCGTACCCTCCGCTTGTTCTTAAAGGAAATATTTGTTTCCCGGTAGTGGATGGTATGGCCGATATAGGTTTCATCTTTCATAATGCTCTTGACCTGCGCTATCGTCCATGCGTTTTTCCTCCGGCGCACCCGCATAGATGTTTGCGAAAGTCCCGTCACGCTGGAAGTTGATAAATCCCGGCGTGGGAACCTTTTCCGCAATCAGTATTCTTGTGATACTGGCCGCCCCTCTGCCATGAATGGCAAGGTCAAAAAAATCTTCTCCACTATCCAGCGGGTTTCCTCGTCGATTATCAGCTTGTTTTTGATTTCCGGGTGTTTCCTGTACCCGATGGGAGCATAGGCGCCGATACGCTGTCCTGTGGCAAACTTCGCTTTGAAAGCGGCCTTTACCTTGCGGCTCGTATCTTTCGCAAACCACTCATTGAACAGGTTTTTGAACGGGACAAAATCGGAAAGCCCTTTTTCTGTGTCCTCATTCTCCGCAACGGCGATGTAGCGCACCCGTTTTTCCGGGAACAGAAATTCCAGATAGTAGTCCATCATCACATGTTCCCGCCCGAAACGGGAAAGGTCTTTCGTGACAATGCAGTTTACTTTTCCGGCTTCACATCGTCCATCATGCGCTGAAAATCCGGGCGTTCAAAGTTCGTCCCCGACCAGCCATCGTCCACATATTCACCGACTACATGAAGCCCCTGTTCCTTTGCGTACTGTTGCAGGATTGTCCGCTGTGTTTCAATGCTTACGCTGTCACCATAGTTTTCATCGTCCCGGCTCAATCTCATATAAAGCGCCGTGTTGTAAATCGTAGTATTGTAAGGTTGTTTCACCGTTAAAAATCCTCCTTCTAAAGAAACAACCCACGCTTACAATACTTTTGCTCTATGGCAATTATATCATAAGCGTGGGCGTGTTATCAATGATGGACTATCAGGTTGAAGCGGCTTTTTTCTGCGGTATGCCGCACCACATCTACAATCAGATCACCGAGGGGCTTCCCGCCTGTGGCGAAGTGTTCGGAGATTTTTATACGGTTGTTCCCACATACAAAATACTGCGTGCCGTTCTCTGCTTGTATGACCTGCCCTGTCCGGGGTGTAAAAATATCGCTTTCGCTTTTTGCCATCCAGTGTCCTCCATATTCAGTTTTCAAGGTACAATGCCGCACAGAGGCGGCGAAAATTTCTGCTTATATCTATCACCTTTCCTTTACCGTGTGCCGCTGCTGCCGTTTCAGTTCCGCCAGTATATCCGGCGGGATACGGTCAACCAGCCGCTGTAAATTGTCCAGTTCGCTTTTCAGCTTTGCCCGTTCTATCGTATCTTTCATCTTGCCTTTTTTTCGCTGGCTTTGGCTCTGGCTTCCAGTTTTTCATTTTCTGCCAAAAGGTCGTTTATCGTGACCTTGTATTTTTGAGCTGCCCGGAGAAGTTCTCCATCTGCGGAAACCACTTTTTCAGCAGGGAGAGGGCTTCCTCTTTTTTCTTTCCGGCGTTCAGCGGGTTAATGCCGTCAGCGTGGCTTCAATGGCTCTGGCCTGCCGGGGAGGGAAACTGCCTGTTTGAAAAGCCGGGTGGGGATATGCTTCCGGCCTGTCTTGCTGGCGTTTCCCCACGCTCCAAGTCGGGATATTTCTCCACCATGTAGGCGTGAAAATCGTCCTGCCACTTCGTCAGGTTTGCCCGGTTGCCGATAATCTCCTTTGCACACAGGCGGTTGTCCTTTGTCAGCGGAACAAAGGTCAAATGCAGGTGGGGCGTTTTCTCGTCCATGTGTACCACCGCCGACACGATATTTTCCCGCCCTACCCGGCCAATGAGGAAGTCCGACGCCCTTTGGAAGAACGCCTGTATCTCCTTTGGGGATTTCCCCTTAAAAAACTCCGGGCTGGCGGTTATCAGCGTATCGACAAACCGGGTGCTGTCTTTCCTCGTTCGGCACCCGGCCTGCTCAATCCGGCTCTGAATGAAGTGGTAATAGCGTCCCTCCGGCTTGACGATATGGAAGTTGTATTTGCTCCGTCTTGTGTCAATGTCGGGATTGCTGGCATACTGTTCTTTCTGTCTTTCGTGATGGGCTTCCAGCGGCCTTGCCGGGTTGCCCTTGCTTTCAAACCGCAAAATTGCGTGTTTTGCCATTCTGCTCCTTTCCCCATTCCTTTCCTATCCGGGGTTTTCCACAGGGAAAATCCCGCAGAAATTAGCTCGGATAGGATTGGAATGGATAGAATATAAATCAATCTTTTTATCTTTGTATTTCTATATACCGTCCGGTTTTCGTACGTCTCAGGAGTGATTTCCGTACTTCATGGGTACGGTTTTCAGTCCTCCGGCGTACCAGAACCGGATTTCTTGAAGTCGGTGTTTGGAACCGCTTCATAGGATTTTGGGAAAATGCGGTTGGGTTTTCCACAGCCCTGCTTCTGGATTTCCACCAGCCCGGCGTATTGCAGTTCCCGCAGGGTGTTTACCGCTTTCTGCCGCCCACAGTGGAGCAGGTCAACCACCTCGCAGATGGGATAGTACAGATAAATCCGTCCGCAATCATCCGCCCACCCATTCTTGCGGGATAACTCTGTCCGGCGCAGGATAAAGGCGTACAACCTTTGCCTCGTTAGACAGGGCCTTGAATGTGGGGGCTTCAAAGAGAAAATTCGGGAGCCGGGTGAAGCTGAACGCCTTTTCCGGCTGATGAATGTAAATGGTGTTTGTCATATCGTGCGTTTTGTGGACGGTTAGAAGCCCGTTTTCCGGGGCGGGCGATACTTTATACCACCTGCCCCGGTTTGGGGCTTGCGGAGCCTGATAAATCAAGGCTTTTTTCGCTCCTAACTGTCCACAGCAGACCTCCTTTTCCGTTCACTTTCTGTTTTCTGCCGCCTGTGAACTCTGGCGGCACAGCCGGGGCAGTATTTTGCCCGGTTGGATTTGGGGACGAACACGCTGCCGCAGACCGCACAGCGTTTCAAGTCCTTATCCCGGAAAATCTCCGCTTCCAGCGTCCCGTACAGCGGCAAACCGCCCATCGGAACCACTTGCAGCAGACCGAGAAAGAAACCGTCTGCGGGCAGGTGCAGGTGTCCCCATCGTCAAGAACAACGCAGTTGCCGTCCTCAAAGCAACAGCACTCCCGGCGTATCAGGCTGGCCGCCTGTTTCCTCTGCGCCGGTGTCATGCGGTAAAGGGAACCGTTCGGCCTGCGTTCCAGTGGCGGCAAGTCTTTATAGGGGTTATCTCTCATGCGTTCCCTCCATTTTGCTTTCCGTTGCCGTTCCTCCGAAAAGGTTTCCTGCCCCATTCCTGCGGCGTGTTCCCAACATGGGGCCCCACAAAGTCGTCAGACTTTGTCAGCGGAGCGCTTTGGCCATCTGGCGGAAGCGAATGATACGCAGCTTGCGGCGACGAGGCACGTCTCCCCGCAGCTTCGGGACAACTTGTCCCGAAGTGACCTCTGGACAAAGTGTCCAGAAGCTGGCTCCTTGCAGTGCTTCCCCAGCCGGGGTATTCCTTTTCGGACGGTCATTCTGTTTTCAAGGTGCCGTTCATCGATGAACTACCCTAAGTCTACACCTAAATGACCGCCCGTCCGTATATCCGAAAGGTAGGAAATTGGCCTAAAAACAGGCTATTTCCACGCTTTCGGAATTGTGGTATAAAAAATAAAAATGATATTTGCAGACAAGGGGGGAGCGCATGGAACTATCCATACAAGAACGATTGAAAGACCTGCGTGTGGAACGCGGTCTGACGCTGGAACAGCTTGCGGAGAAAACCCACTCTCCAAGTCCGCTTTAGGGAGTTATGAGGGGGATAATTCAAGGACATCAGCCATTACGCCCTTATTGAGTTGGCAAAGTTTTACGAAGTGACTGTTGATTATCTGCTGGGCCGTTCTCAAACAAGAAATCACCCAAACGCCGATCTTGCAGACCTGCATTTGAGTGATGATATGATTGAACTATTGAAAAGCGGACGGCTGGATAATTCCCTGTTGTGTGAACTGGCGACCCATCCGGATTTTCCCCGGCTCATGGCCGACCTTGAAATCTATGTGAACGGCGTAGCGGGCAAAGCAGGTGCAGAGCGCAAACGCCATTTTGGACGCTGTGAGTGCAACGATTATGAAACAGCACAATCCCGGTTTGACCGACCCGCAGTTAAGACAGCTTATCGCCGCCCACATTGACGACGACAGCTTTTGCCGCTATGTGATACAGCAGGATATAAACAAGATAGCCCTCGACCTGCGGGAAGCCCATAAGGACGATTTTTTCAGTGTCCCGGAGGACAACCCACTGGAAGATTTCTTGCAGACCGCAGAGGAAACCACCAGCCCGGACAGCGACCCGGAGCAGGCGGCGATGGCGTTTATTTGCAAGCGGCTCAAAGCTGAACTATGGGAAGCTGTCAGAGGAAGAAAGAAAGTGGCTAAAAAAGAATTGCACAGAAGTCGGACCTGCTGAAAATCCAAAGCCACAACGGGGGCGAAAGTAAGAGAGTTTATTCGAGATTTATGGAGAAATTATGAAAAATTTATATCAAATTGCGTTACAGACTGTATCCCCTATAAAATTAAAGAAAATGGGGAAGCAGGGCATGTAGGTTGTGCATTGGAAACAGTTGGTGGAGTAGTATTTACAGGCATTTGTATTGATGTGCCTTGTTCTATCGGTATATGTGCGGAACAAGCGGCTATTGCCGAAATGCTTAAAAATAGGGAAACAAAAAATTAAGAGGATTGTAGCTGTATACGAAGATGGAAGCATTTTGCCTCCCTGTGGAAGATGCAGAGAATTGATGTCACAATTAGACCTTTATAATGAAAACACAATGGTTGTCGTCGATTTTGAAAAGGAAGTAAGGCTAAAAGAACTATTGCCGGAAAGATGGGACAAAAAATGGGATTGAAAAATCTGACCAAAAATATTTACTTTTTGCCGCATGAGCCTGAAGTTGACAGGCCAATGCTGGCCTATGTAAAAGGGGATAAATTTTCCTTAGCCGTTGACGCAGGATATTCAAAAAACATGTGCAAGATTTTTATAGAGCATTAAGAAGTTGCGATTTGAAAGAACCCGATTTTAAGGTCATTACGCATTGGCATTATGACCATACATTTGGCTTACATGATATAAGTGGAGTTAGCATCGCACACCAGAAAACGAACTTGTTTTTAAGAGAACAGCAGGATCGAGCAAATGATAAAAAATATATTGACATCCTAAAAAAGATGATACTCATTTTGCTAAAGAATATGCTGGGAAAATGAATTGAATATCGTAATAGCTGATATTGAATATGTAGAAAAAAATGACATTAAACTTAGGGAATATAACCGCTCATATTTTCCATACTGTTTCACCACACTCGAAGATACAACTTGTATTTATATCCCGGAGGAGAAAGTTTTATTTTTAGGTGACTCTACAAGTGAAGATTTTTTTAATGGCGGCTATATGGACAAGAGAAAATTACAGCATTTGATCGAGAGAATATATTCCATAGATTGCGATTATTGCGTGTTAAGTCATTGTGAGCCATTAAAGAAGAATGAGTTACTTGCATATTTAAACACGTTAAAATAATCAAAATTTCTTATTTATCGAGAATGGCAAAGCCAGCCGTGTCAGTCAACGGTCAAGATGAACGGCGCATAAATGCGCCGCCGTTGACAGCCTCGCCCGTCTTTGCTGATGGGTAATCAAGGCGGGAAAGCCCTAAAATGGTTTCACACCTATTTCAATAATTGGAGGAGATAAAAATGAGATCAGAAAAGGAAGTTTATGATATTGTTTTGAATTTTGCAAAAACAGACAAACGCATTCGCATGGTTACTTTGGAAGGATCTAGAACAAATACAAATATTCCGCCTGATGATTTTCAGGATTTTGATATTACTTTTTTTGTTACGGATATGGACAGCTTCACAAGTGATGATAAATGGCTAGATATATTTGGTGAAAGGTTGATTCTGCAAAAGCCGGAAGATATGGAATTATTTCCAGCTGTAGAAAAGGGATTTTCATATTTAATGCTGTTTACTGATGATGTTAAGATAGATTTAACTTTGCTGCCGCTGGAACTGATAGACGAGTATTTTACATGGGATAAACTGGTAAAGTTACTGTTGGATAAAGACAACCGTATCGTAAAGCCGCCAATACCAACGGATATAGACTACCACTTGCAGAAGCTTACTCAAAGAATGTTTGACGATTGCTGTAATGAATTTTGGAATACTACAACATATGTAGTAAAGGGCTTATGCCGCAAAGAAATTCTTTTGCTATTGACCATATGAATGATATAGTACGAAAAGAATTGCTTCGCATGATTTCCTGGCTGATTGGTATCAAACAGGGATTTCATTTCAGTTTGGGAAAAACTATAAATTTATGAAGCAATATGCCCCAGAGGAATTGTGGGAACGACTTATATCCACTTATAATATGGATTCCTATCCCCATATGTGGGAATCCTTTGAACAATGTATGGCATTGTTCCGGGAGGTTTCGTCAGAAGTGGCATGCCAGTTGGATTACCAGTATCCACTATATGATGAAAAAATCAGTAATTATGTGATTCGGCAAAAAGAAAAAATATGGCATTGAAGATGATAACAAATAAAATTTTTTCAATCGAAAAAATTTATTTTGATTATTCAATTTTGAAAAACTGAATACCTCAAAATCAGAAAGAGCGCGGACAAGCACTTTGAGGGATTGACCGCCTTGTCCACCCATTCAGTGGGACGGCGGGCGGCGGTCAAGGCCGGGTGTAAACCCGTTCATTTCAGCCTTGACGGTTACCCGCTGTCCTGTTACTTTTCCGGGAGTGTAGCCACAACTTCGGGACACTTTGTCCACAAGTCGGAGCGTAGAACGCGGGACGGGGGGCTTTCATATACGCCCTGTCTGCTGTTGAAACCAGACCTGCGCTTACGGCTCCACGCCACGCAAGCACAGCCCTGTTTTCCTGCCGCTTCAAATGCCCTTGCCCTCCCTGGCGGCAACGGCATTTTCACGGCAACGCCGACAGAGCGTATAACACACTACACTTTGCTTCGCAAAGTCGTGTGCCAAATGGGGGCGTTGCCCCTTTGGAAACCCCCACAAGGAAAGGCGGTACGCTACCCCTCCACGGGGCGCATACCGCCTTTTTCTTGTTATCCAGCCCTCCGGCTGTATCGGTTGAGCAAAAAGTCAGCGTGGGAATGGTGTGGTATCTATATCTAAGTGAAACCCCGCGCTCCCATTTGGATACCGCCTTGTCGCTGACGCTAAGCTGTTCAGCCAGCGCAAGCTGTGTCAGTCCCAGTTTTGTCCGCATTGTACGGATTAGTCTGCCGGTTTTACCTGATCCATTCGGATCACCTCCCTTGCGTTCTATTATACGGAAAACGGAGGAGAATACAATGAACGCTCCGTAGAGTTGCGGAAAATTGAGAATGGAGAATTAACGTAAGAGCGAACCTGCGGCATCCTGCTCCCAAACTTATCGGGAACACTTTTTCCGCTCGTTTATAGCGGTTTTCTGCACTTTTTAATTTGTTTCACTTACTCTTTGGCGCTCTTATCTCCACTGTTTCCGGGTGCTCCAGTGCCGTATGTGGTAATCTATGTGGTCAAAAACGCTTCCCACCCGGTTTCCGGTGAAGATTCACCGGTGCCGGACGGGGAAGCGCTTTGCGTTTCAGACCGTCTGCATTGTAACTCTGAGCAGGCAGTTGTGCAAGTTGTTTCTACGCAGACAGCAACTCAAAGGTTGAGCCGCAATAGACAAAGAATAACCTCACACATTTGCCTTCTGGAGATAGAACTCACTCTCCGCAACCCGCGTCACAAAATCATACTCCAGCCGTGTTGCCTTTGAGGGCGAAATATTATAGCGCTTAAACACCGAACGAAAATATGCGAAGAACGCTCTGTCCTCCTCTGTCATCGGGGCAACCCAGCCGTTCTCAGCACCATGGGCTTCGATTTTCTCTAACTCTGCCATACGCTCTTTATCCATGTCAGTTGCTCCTTTCGGTGAACTTTCGCCTACCCTCAGCGGGAATCGTTTTGGATTACCTGAATTGTAACTCTAATGGTAGGGGTGTGCAAGTGGTTTTCTGGGAGGATAGCAGCTCAAAGGTTGAGCCGCTATAGACAAAGAATAGGCGGGAAGATAGGCAGAGGTATTTTTCTTACTCCTGAGTATAAATCCCTTAATACAGGCATAATAGTAAAGGGATTTATGGCACAGCCCATTGACTATTCCCTTATTTTTCGATATCATTTAAGGGAAAACGAAGAGAGGTGAGGGAATGAGAACCTTCAATTACTCCGCAATCAAAAGGAGCAGAAGTGGGGCTCGGATGTTCTTGGCTTGATTACGGCTATATACAAGGAAGCCGGCAAGCAGGAACTGTATTTGAAGCAGCGTCCGGAGGAACTCGAAAAGCTCGTGGAAATTGCCAAGATACAGAGCACCGAGGCATCGAATGCCATCGAGGGCATCGTCACCACGAGTACCCGAATCCGGCAGCTCGTCGAGGAGAAAACCACACCGAGAAACCGTCACGAGCAGGAAATTGCTGGATACCGCGATGTGCTGAGTATCATTCATGAGAGCTTTGACGCGATACCAATTACGCAGAACTATATCCTGCAGCTTCACAAAATTCTGTACAGCCACATGAATAACCCGCTTGCGGGCCGCACAAAAAGCGTGCAGAATTATATCACTGCCACCTATCCGGACGGTCATGTGGAAACACTGTTTACGCCGCTTGCCCCTTATGAAACGCCGGAAGCGCTGGACAGAATCTGCGAGGAATACAACCGTGTGATTGGAAATATGGAACTGGAACCATTGATTGCAATTTTGGTTTTTGTCCATGACTTTCTGTGCATCCACCCCTTCAATGACGGAAACGGAAGAATGAGCCGCTTGCTCACGACGCTGCTTCTGTACCGAAACGGCTTTTTATGTCGGCAAATATACCTCCCTCGAAGCCAAAATTGCTAAAAACAAGGACCTGTACTACAACGCGCTTGCACAGGCGCAAACCGGCTGGCACGAAGGCACCGAGGATGTAGTGCCCTTCGTCAAGTACCTGCTCGGGACGATCCTTGCCGCCTACAAAGACTTTGAAGATCGTATGGCACTTGTGGAAACCAAGCTGCCTGCACTAGAAATGGTGCGCAGAGCAAGCAAGAATAGAATCGGGCGGTTCAATAAGCAGGACATCCGGGAACTCTGCCCAACGCTCAGCGACAGTTCCATAGAGGGAGCCTTGCGAAAACTGGTCGTAGCCGGTGAACTGAAAAAAAAGGAAGGACGCGGGAAGAATACCTGCTATTTCAGGCTAAATTAGATTCCGTTCAATAGGAGCAACTTTTTAGAGGATCGCACCTGTTCATACGAGCAGATGCGATACATTTTACCGGCTTAAAAGACCGTGTACAGTAGAGCTATAGACAAAGAAGAATCAATTTCCGCAGTAAGCATGAATAACCTGTGTAATGAACTTTGCTGTGCCTTTACCACCAGCTCTGTCTGAAATGCTCATCAGCCACAATATACGAAGAAAGTGAAAATGATTCTTGACAAGCCGTAAGGCAATTCATATAATTGTATTTGTACACGAGAAAAGTTAAAAGCGCATCGATTCGGTATATAGATTTTGTTTCACGATTTATATATTCCGGTCATATTGTATTTTCAACGGTTCTCTTGTACATATCAAGAGAGCCGTTTTATTTTGCTTCAAGACAGGGAGGATTTCCATGGATACGGCATTTATGCGAAAAACATTTGCGCTGATCGCAAAAGGATTGATTGAGAAAGAACAGCTTCTGCAGACGGAACCGACAAGGTATCCCTACAGCAAAGCCATGCAGCATGGGATCAACATGTTTTTGGCCGCAAGTCAATGGGCGGGGAGCCAAGCCGCTGTCGAGTATCCCGACGAGGTCTCTTTCCTTACGCATTTTATCACCAGACCTGTTGAGAAATGGTTCGATACATGGGAATCGGGAGCTGTCGAGCAATTGCATCTTCAGGAAGAGCCGTTTATGCCTATGACGCCTTTGCGTATCAAAAAGCCGGTAACGTATATGTTCCCAGCTCGGATTGCTATGAGTTCCTGGAAACGCAGGACAGTGACATCATGAATGGAACAGATGAGCGTATTCTCTATGAAAAATAATTACGTTAAGTCAAGAAGATTACTGCAGGGTCAGAAGATATATCATCGAGCATCCGATTATCACACTCGAGGATAGGCGCACCATGTCTCTTGAGCTGGCCGATGATCCGATGGCCAGAGATGCCTTCCAGTTTGCCTACGAGGAAATTACGGAGGAAAGCTACCGCTGTCCTCGGTGCGGATGGACGATGATGCAAGGAAAATACGGATACAGCTGTCATTCGACGCATTGCACAGATACCCTCCCCGAACTCACGGATGAGATGAAGCTGGATATTTCGGCTGGTGATCTCTATCGGTTAAAGAAAGGCATTATGCGGTATTTTGCCGCGCCGGGAAAGCTTGAACTTGAAATTGCGGCGTTTTGTGAGAAAAAAAGGAACTTCGATGGGCGTTCTGGCCGCAGATGGACCGCTATGATGTGGAGATCCGGTTCCCTGACGGGGATATTTGGGAAATCGATGCAAAGGCATATCGAAATCCTATCGCGCTCCGCACGAAGATTCAGAATGACGGTGGATTTCCTTCCGGGGACTATGCGCGCGGCTATTTTGCGATTCCCAACGAATATACGGTCAATCAGCGAAACTATACCGCGATCATCAACTGCGTACTGAAGGATCAAAAGAATGTAGAGTGCGTGACTCTGAAGACGCTGAAAACCGCAATTACGAAGAAGGAGGCAGCATGCAATGATGAATAAGAGCAGGGACGGCTGGTACGCTCCTCTTGCGGCACGATTTCAAGGCATGGAAGAGCCTATGCCGCTTGCCAGATTTGCGGCGATCGAAGCGATTCTGCATTTGCTTGCCTTGAATGCACCGGCCACCGATCCGGCAAAAGCCTATCTGTTATTTACCCAATATCAGCTTATTGGCACAACGGCGTGTACGGCTATGGAACACACCTTGCAGCAGGCCCGGCACACATTGGGTTACTATCGTTCTCAAAAATACTGGCAGGATGATTTGCGGGCATATCAGGATCCGAAATATGATGCAGTTCGCGCTTTTTCGTTTGAGAAATCGGGGAAAGTCGTTCGTTTTCCAAAGCAGAGGGGAATATCCCTATCCGTATAAGCAGCGCCAAAGGGAGTGGGAACGATTTTGGACGGAAAGACTTGAAGAAGCCAAGCCGACTTCTTATGCCGGAGCCGGAACATATCGCTATCCGTATCTGAATCTGGAAACCGGGAAACCGAAACTGTTTCAGTCAGATTTGACAGTGACTGTACCGCACCCGTTCCACCGGGAATTCCTGAAAAGGGACGCAGTGAACCAATTTCCGTCACTCTGGACGAACTGCTGAACACCGCAAAGGAAATGGCCGGGATGCATCCCGGTGACCCGTGCTGCGAGATTTTATCGACCAATATTCTCAAGCAGATCAATGAGGCTTCCGTCAGTACATGTACGAAGCTCACGATTGTTGAGGTCGTCAATATCGTTGGCATGGTTGGCGCGGGCAAATCCACGCTGATCAAGGTGTTGGCATTTTGGTGTCATAAAAATGGGTACCGGATGACGATCGTTGTTGACACGGTAGCCGAAGTCATGAACCTGCAGAAATATTTATCAGCCTTTGGGGTTGAGGCAAGCCCGTTGATTGGCCGCGGTGAAAGGCTAAAATATATCAATCAGGTCGCGCAGCCCTGTGAGACCTGTTTGCCGGCAGAATTTTCTCAATACTTAACGCCGTTATGTTTGGTTGATGGGATGGATGCGCAGCATAGTGAAGCGGTCGCTTTCGGCAAAGAGCCATGCTACGCCCTGAAAAAAGGGAACAAGAATCACCTGTGTCCGTATTTTCATCAGTGCCTGGGCACCAGAATGCTCCGTGAATGCTATACCGCTTCCGTTGTTATCACAACAGTTGCGGGCTTTGCGGCATCTCGGGTAGGAGCGCAGCGGGAAACCTTTCTGGAGTTGGTAATGCGCGGCTTTGATGTGGTCGTCTTTGATGAAAGCGACAGAGTTCAAAAAAACGCTTGATCACTTTTTATGCCGGAAACGAGCTTTAATAGCTATATCCGCGAATGTGCCGAAGATTGCAGCGCCTATATGCGGCTGAGCAGCAAACGCAGAGAGGAGAATCTGGCCGAGCAGAGATACGATGAAATGCAGCGCCAGAGCGTGACAGTCCTGAGCTGTCTCGTAAAATCTCTGCACCATGAATTGGGTACATGGAAGAAAATTGCGCATGGCGATCCTTTCTCGGCACTTACCCTCTTAGAGGATATGTACCGGGATGAGTCGGAATATAGAATTCCATATGCCGTCTATCAAGCCATCTATGACCTGATCGATATGCAGGATGAAGACGGCATCCGTCAAGGTACGCTATGGGCCGTTCTTGAGAGCTCCTGCAAGAGTACCGACGAGACGTTCTTTAACCAAATGTACCGCGTTTGGCTGAATGAGCTGGGCGATGATTTTTCGCGGTCTGAGAAGGATAAAGTGAAACAAATCCAAGATGCCCGCATCAAGCTTATTTTGCGGCTCATTTATTTTGATCACTTTATCCGAGACCTCAGCGATGCGTATGAGGCTAGCCATGAAACCTCTTACGGACAAAATGAGCTGTTCGGATTCCTGCAGACCCGTTTTCGGCAGCAGCAGTATTTCCTACCCTCTGCGCTGTGCGGCAACCTGTTCGGCCTGAAAAGACAGACGACGAAGACATTATTCTGTTCCGCCAGTTCGCGTTTGGCCGAAGCCTGATGAAGGATCTTCCGTATCTGCGCACTGACGCACAGGGCGATCCTGCGGGTCCTCATGTGATCATGCTGTCCGGTTCCAGCTGGGCGGAGGGCTCCTATGAGTACCACATCAATCGGCCGGTGAACTATATCCTTGAGGCAGATTGTGAGAAACGCGCATTTTTAGAGAAAACGCGTTTCTTTGAATCCGGTTTTCCGGAGCGTATTTCCGGTGCGTCGGATGATCAGCGCATGGTGCAGCTGCGGTTTGCGACCGAACGGACTGTCGATCTGATCGTCAGAGAATATGAGAGAAGGACCGGGAAGATCCTGTTGGTCGTCAACAGCTATGTTCAGGCACAGGAAGTACAGCGAACACTGGAGACGGCCCTGCGGAAGGTCAATTGCTCTGCACAGGTTTGCCGGATGATCTCTGATGCTGTCAGCAGCGAGAACGTTCAGGGAACGGTGCGCCGGGGAGAGGGCAGCCGGTTTGCAAAGATGAAAGAGGAGATCCTGATTGCGCCCGCTATGGCGATCGAACGCGGACACAACATTGTCGATGAGTACGGCCACTCTGCCCTTTGCGCGGTGTTTTTCATGGTACGACCGATGGCTGTGCCTGATGATATCCAGCAAAAGGGCAGCAAGCTCAATGGATTTGTGGAGTCCCACTGTCATCGGGCTCCCCAAGAATCTCTGTTCGCATACAATGCGCGCATCCGGCAATTTGCGGCACAGCAGTGGGCCAAGATGAGCAAAAGCAAATCGTTTGGTTTGGCTGAGCTGGATACCGAAGAGCGGAAAGATGTGGTTGCAACACTGTTTGTTTTGATCCTTCAGATTTTTGGCCGGTTGGCGCGTGTAACGGATGTGACAAAGCCGGAACCGCATGTTTATTTTATTGACGGCGCATTTCGCGGCCGCGAAGAAAAAGCAAGGTGACTTTGACTGTCTCTCCGAGTTGGGCAGGTACTTAGATGCATTGATGACCTGCAAAGACAGTGCGGAAATTGCCGAAACGCTGTATGCTCCATTTTATAAAGCTTATCGAAAGGACATTCCGTATGAATCATAAAATCTATCCGCTGGCATATAAACTGTCTCCCAAACAAACCTGCACCCTGTATTATTTGGGTTTTCCCACATCCTGAAAGCGGTCCTGCTAAACATCGCACGGAAGACGAACCCGAAGTTTAAGGATGAGTATGGACTTCCAACGAATGCGCTGAAGAAGCTGGTCGACAGTTGGATGGAAGGTATCATCGCTTTAGCTCCGCTAAAAAAAGGACAGCCATGATGAGCGTTGGCTTACGTCCTGCTATGAATACCCGAGGAGAATTTGCGGGCATTGTGCGGCATTATTATGACCTGGGTAAAAAGCCACATATGTCACGTCTTCAAGAGTAAACCCCATAGCAAAAAAAAACTCGCAAAAGAATTTTGCGATACGATGAATTGGGAAGAACTTGCGGCGGTTCGCTCCACGGACGAAGTCTGTCTTACGCTTGAGAACGGAACGGTTTGCGAAGCCGCTTATCAGGCGATTCCGCTTCTGGCGATCAACCGTTTGTTGGGAAAAGAGATTACCCTGAGCGGGCAAACGCTACACCTGTGCTATGCCGCTAAGAATCAGCTGGTCAGCGATCCAATCACAGATATGAAAAGTCATCATCAATACTCTTTTTGTATTTGATTTATCTGTGCAGACAACTCCTCCGGAAAGAAAAGCGCTGCTGTTGTGCCAGATGAGCATTCGCCGCTGGATTCCTGATAACTACAATAAAGAGCGGCCCCCGTTTTTAACGAATGCGGTCAATTCCCATATCAAGATCTCAGAGGGCAAATATTGTCAAGTGCCCATTGTCTATGGTTACGCTGCCAAGCAGCCCGTATGGAAAGAGCAGGACGAGGAGTGCTACAACATTTGGGGATATGAGCAATTGCCATCGGCGGAAGCTGTTGTGAAAAATCCCGCGGCATACGCGGGAAAAATTCTCCTTCCCTATAAAACGGCATGGCCGGCTTTGTGGCTCCCAAAATCGGAACAGGCGTGTCCGTTGTTGACAAGGCGTCACTGTACCAGTCGGTGTCTGCTCTGCTCGGTGATATGATTTGTGAGCAGCCCGAAGCGGAGCGGGTCATGCTGCGAGGACAGAAACTCAAAAAATATGACTCTCCGCAGGAATACGGGGATCCTGAAGTTTTCCGGAACTGGGTCAGGCAATGCGCCGCGACAGACCAAATCACATTCGAGCTGTATGGTCTGTGGAAGGATGCTTTACAGCAAAGACTGCTGAAACAGATCCAGGCCAAAATTGAACGGGATTTTGGCGATGAAAAGGATATATCCAGCCTGAAAGTGCGGTATGTGTGTAAAGAAACCGGCAGTCTTGCCGACGAAATGCCGGACAATAAAAGGCAAACGCAGATTACGCGATGCGGCGAAATCGTTAAGCAATTAGGCGATACCAATGGGGTAACGGCTTGTATGTTCGTTTTGCCCGGGCAAGAAAAACTATGGCGCTGGCGATCCGAAATCCGTCCTTCGCAATGCGTTTGCCCAAACGGGACGAGTTGTGCAGTTCGTTACCCCGGAGGAGGATGCCAGCCAGAACAAAATTGAAAATGCTGTGTATGACCTCTATCGGCAGTTGGGTGTTGTAACCCTGCTGGATTCTGAACGGGACCAGCCTGATTTGGCGCATACACCCTGTGTGGGGATGCATTTGTGTACGCAAGTTCATGGGATCTCCAATAAAGCGCGTTTTCTTCCGTTTTACATTACGGTTGATTTGATAGAGGGAAAGACGCAGGTACATTGTGACGCGTTCTCAAAGCGGACGGTCTCTTATCGGGAAGCGTGCCTTGAGATGGCGCGGCTTTTCTGGAACAGCGATTTGGAACAGCGCTGTGTTGCCGCAAGCCGCACCCCCGCGAAGCAAAAACTCATAGAGCTGAAAAACCGGTACGATACACCGGAAAACAGAGTGCTGGTTTTGGTACAATCCGATGGAGATACACGGGTAGTATGGGGCGGTATCTCCGACAAGGAGATCGGCGGATATGACAGGGCAGAGGCGTATTATCCGACTCAGGTAAATGTCGGGATGCCGCAAAGTCCGTACTTACTCTCCTTGGCGAATTCAGGCGTGCGAATCATCCGGATCAGGAGCAATCAAGAAGTTCCAGATTATTTCACGGAGTTGCGTGTAAAAGTTTCTGACGAAAATTCGCAGCGTTCCTCTACATCGGGTATTTTTAAATATGAGGATGTGTACTGGGGCATTCATACGAAGCCGAACGATATGCGCTATACACATAGTCTGAAAGAATCCAAGATCGATTACCCCAAACATTTCTTTGCCGAAAAGGACATGATTGAATTGTACCCATTGCAGCTTCAACCGGGGGATGATGCAGCAAGCTGGATCTTCTATACCAACGCATTGAGAGATCTTCCGATTCAGTACAATCAGTCGACGGTTCTGCCCCTACCACTCCATTTGGCAAAAGGCCTTGAAGAGTATCTTTTCAAGGTATAAGTAGATAATACAAAAGTAGGCATCACCTCAAAAAATAGAGGTGGTGCCTACTTTTCATTTCAGTTTTGCAATGAGATTAATTAGGGGAATGCCTATTTTAATATGATAAATGGCTAAATGTGTGTAAAATTTTCCGAATTAGTAGTAGTTCAGGTGAGCTGCCAGAGATAAAGAGATACGCCCCAAAAACGCTAACTGAGATTTATGCTCGCCTTACCCGAAGAAATACTGCTTCATATCTGAGACACCGCCATCCTTATCGCAGAACCACTCGTAATCAGAGTGGCAATTTTGGCAGTGATCAATTACATCGAATCCGCCGGGTGAATGTTGGTTGTCAGTAATGCTCATGCCCTCAAGGGCTTCCCACAGGCGGGGCACGGTCTGATCTTCCTTGCCTGACGAGTGGCACGCTCTCTCTGCTCTGTTTCAAGTGCATCTAAAAGACCCTGCCAAAGATTTGGATTCAGTTCATGCTCTGCATAGTCTTCAAGGTGCCGCCGAATATCATCGGCAGCCAATACGAGAAACTTATCATCCAGAAGCCGAATGTGACGCTTGATATAATTGGCAACTACCACGGGCATGCAAGTATTCCTGCCTACCGCATACCGCATTGCCGACAACAGGATTAAGCGAAAATCAGAATCGCAGATCGGAGCGGGCAGATCCTGAGGGAACAGCAGAAACTATAAACTTGATTCTTACTGATCCGCCGTATAATCTCGGCAACTTTATGAAAAGCAGAGATACCAACCTCAAAAAATGCGTGACAACTTCTTTGGGGCTGCGGGTTGGGATAACCTTGAATATGATGAGTGGGCAAATGCTATGGACGCTTTCTTTGCGCAAGCTGCGCGAGTTCTGAAAAAAGGGCGGGTCTATGATTGTCTTTATGGCGGCCATCAAAGTCGAAACCACCATCAGTCTGGCCGAAAAGCACGGATTTTATTATAAGACCACTGGAATCTGGCATAAACTGAATCCTATGCCCCGGAATATGAATTTGCACTTTGTAAACTCTACGGAAACATGGATTTATTTTACATACAAAACACGCACCGGCACCTTTAACAACAATGGTGTGGTGTTGCACGATTTTATTGAAACCGCAGTAACTCCTGCCAGTGAGCGTAGATATGGTAAGCACCCTACGCAAAAAGCCAGAGGTGCTCATGAGTCATTTTGTTGAGGTTTTGTCTAACGCAGACGATTGGGTTCTCGATCCTTTCATGGGAAGCGGTACATCTGGAGTCGTAGCGAAACGAACCTGTCGCAATTTTATTGGAATTGAACTGGATAAAAATTACTTTGATATGGCAAAAAAACGCATCGAAGGAGGTCGAACGGAATGAAACCTACAGTCATTGACCTCTTTGCAGGCGTTGGCGGTTTGTCACTTGGTTTTGAACAAGCCGGTTTTCATGTTGTATTGGCAAATGAGTATGACGATGAAATTGCAACCGCATACCGAAAAAATCACCCTGAAACAAAAAATGGTGGTCGGTGCTATCACGGCGTTAGATCTCGAAAACACTTTCGGGTGTTTTCCGGAAAAATCGATGTAATTATTGGTGGTCCCCATGCCAAGGGTTCTCTCCAAAAAGGGCAGCGTAAAACAATTCACGATGAGCGTAACTTCTTATTCAAGTATTATGTTAAAGTCGTAGACCTTGTTCGACCCGGATATTTTGTAATGGAAAATGTCCCGAATTTGCTGACGGCTGAGAATGGATATTTCCAGAAGGAAATTATTGACCTTTTTGCGATTCCCCGTATCCATTCTGGAAGAAAATCCATTTTGAAAGCCATTCTTTACCCTGACCAATCTTTTCAGTAACTTTGTCAATACCTTTAATTTTGCAGTATTCAGCCATCCACTCACGTCGAACGGTGACATGGATTTCTTCGGGTAAGGTCATACCAAACAACGAAATTCGAAGAACGACTGATGTGTCAGCAAGTGCATCTTTCAACTCATGTTCAATTAGATGTGTCTTTCCACATCCCCATTCACCTGAAAGCAATAGTGCCCCTACAGGCTCACATTCGTGACAGTAATACACTAATTCTTCTACTGTTTTCATGAGGATAGTTGTCTCCTTCCAATCTGGTGTCAATTCATCTTCAAGTGATAAAAGCCGCATGAGAATATTCCCATACGGCTGCCTTGGTAGCACAAAGGCCTACCGTTAGTTAATTATACTGCGATTCGGCAAAAATTACAATATTAAGTCTGCGCTTGTCAAAAAAGGCATGTTAAGAATGACAAACTCAATGTTTGCGCCGCAATAGACAAAGAATAAGAAAAGCCCTCTGAAATCAACGATTTCAGAGGGATTTTGGTCCGAGTGAGGTGACTTGAACACCCAACCTCGACATCCCAAATGTCGCGCCCTACCAGTTGAGCTACACCCGGATATTCACTTTTCTCCATGATACCACGGCGAACGGTAAAAATAAAGTTTTTTTCTGTCTGTGGTCATTTATGTGGTCAAAGCCGCTTTTATGCCGCTTTCGGTAATCGGAGAAAGTCCCGTAAACGCAGGCGCTGCAAGGCTTTGCGTCGTTTCGCCCTGACCCGTCCCGGATACCGCCACGGCACTCCCAAAGCAGGCGCACTGCAAGCATAAGGCGACACCGCATAATTAAAGCCGCGGCTCCTTTATGCGGCATTGCCATAAAAATCCCGCGTGAAATTCAACGCGGGATTTGCTGTCTTATCGGAAGACAGACTGCGGAAACGCTTCCGGATCGGCTGCCTTTGCGGCGGCATCGTCGAGGCGGACCTCGCCGCTGCGGACGAGTTCACCGAGCGAATCGTCCATCAGCATCATGCCCTGATTGCGGCTGGTCTGCATGGTGCTGATCAGCTGATACGACTTGTTCTGACGGATCAGGTTGCGCACGGCAGAAGTGCCGGTCAGAATCTCAAATGCGGCTATGCGGCCGCCCATGGTGCGCGGTACGAGCGTCTGACAGACAATGCACTCGAGCACCTCGGCAAGCTGAATGCGAATCTGCTCTTGCTGCTCCGGCGGGAATACGTCTACGATACGGTCGATCGTACCGGCAACACCCTTGGTGTGCAGTGTGCCGAATACAAGGTGACCGGTCTCGGCAGCCGTGATAGCGGTCGAAATGGTCTCCAGATCGCGCATCTCACCGACGAGAATAACGTCCGGGTCCTGCCGCAGAGCCGCCCGCAGACCGCTCGCGAAGCTGTCCGTGTCCGCGCCGATTTCGCGCTGGTTGATCATTGAGCGAATGCGCGGGTGTACATACTCGATCGGGTTTTCGAGCGTGATGATATGGCGTGCCGCGGTGCGGTTGACGTGGTCGATCAGTGCCGCCAGTGTGGAACTTTTGCCGGAGCCGGTGGGACCGGTCACGATAACCAGTCCGCGCGGCTTTTCGGCCTGCTGTATAATGATATCCGGCAGGCGAAGCTGCTCCGCAGTCGGGATTTCCATCGGCAGCAGACGCAGCGCCAGCGCCGTGTGGTGTTGCTGGCGAAACAGATTGCAGCGCATGCGCACGGAATCGGCAAACGTCACTGCAAAGTCGGACTCGCCGATGGTTTTCAGCTCGTGCAGCTGATGCTCATCCGCAAGCTGCTGCGCCGCATCCTGCACATCCTGCTCGGTCAGAGGTACGTCACCGTGGGTGCGCAGCTCACCGTCGATACGCAGCATCGGCGGGAGACCAACGGTTAAATGCACATCGGAGGTGTTTTTCTCCTTGGCGTAAAAAATCAGAGTTTGTAAATCGTACAAGGCGTGTCTCTCTCCTTGGTGTCCCAAAGCAGGGGACAGAGTTTATATGGGTATTGTACCGCAAATTGCCTGCCGCTGCAAGTAAGGATAATGAAAACGGCTTCGGAAATCCGAAGCCGTTGCGACCGTCGAAAAACTTTGTTTTTTCGATAATCTGCGAGAATGCTTATGCGTTCTTCTTGGGTTTGCGCGTGTTATTTCGGCGGGTCGTTCCCTTTATTTGAACTGCAGTGCGCTATGACTTCGTTCAGATAGACCGACATGCCCGCACACAGGACACCCTGCACCACACCTTCAAACAGAGCGGCTGCCCAGTTGCCGTAGCTGGCATAGCGCGATACGACCGACAGACAGGCCAGTCCAATCCCGCAGAACGTGAGTGCCAGAGGGATAAATTGATTGGGAAACCGCTGTATTGCCTTGAGTCCGCGTCCGATACAGTATAAAACCGCCACCAGAACCGCGAAATCCGCCTTGATATACTGCGTCAGTTCTTCCATGGGTTCACCTCCCCTTAACAGCCTATGCGGAAAGAGAACGATGTTTGCCAAGGCATATCGCAGGGCGGCATGACCTCATGCCGCCCTGCGATATGCAATATACTTACAGGCGGCGGGCCGGGGTCAGCCCACCCTGCATGATATGTTTATCGCAATCTACTCCTCACTCTCTGCAAGCTGGACTTGCAGATTTTAGTTTGCTGCTGTATAATACAATAGATTAGGAATGTTTACCGCCAAATAAAAGGCTGGAAAATATGGGAGATACGAAGATGAATACTGCTTCTATTCTGGGCGTGCAATTTCACGCCGTTACCAAGCAGCAGGCTGTTGAGCTTGCAATGAGCAAGATCCGTTCCCGGCAGAAGGGCTACGTTGTTACCCCGAATCCGGAGATCGTCGATCTCTGCCGCCATGACGAAAAAATTCATGGGCGTTGTCAACCATGCGACGCTTGTCCTGCCGGACGGCATCGGCATCATCTATGCTGCGAAGATCCTCGGTGAAAAGCTGCACGGTAAGGTAGCCGGCATTGAATTTGCCGAGAGCCTTGTTGCCGCGATGGCCAAGGAGAACATGCGCCTGTATCTGCTGGGTGCGAAGCCCGGTGTTGCCGAAAAGGCAGGTGCAAACCTGTGTGCGAAGTATCCGGGACTGGTGCTCGCCGGCACGCATGACGGCTATTTCTCCGACCCGCAGAAGGTTGTTGACAGCATCAACGCCGCAGGCGGTGCGGATGTTGTGTTCGTTTGTCTGGGTGCGCCCAAGCAGGAGAAATTCATTGCGGACAACATGGACGATATCCACAGCACACTGTTCTGCGGTCTCGGCGGCTCGCTGGATGTGTTTGCAGGCGTTGCCAAGCGTGCGCCGGATATCTTCATCAAGCTGGGTCTGGAGTGGTTTTATCGTCTGCTCAAGCAGCCCAGCCGTATCGGCCGTATGATGAAGCTGCCGAAATTTCTGCTCATCGTTATCAAGGAGCGGCTTTTCGGCAGGAAGGGAAAGTGATAAGAATGAAAGTAAAACTGCTTGCTTACACGCCGGACCCGGAAAAGCTGGTCGCGGCTGCAGCAAAGAACTGCTATTCCTCCACGGACGTGGACAGCGTGCTGGATGGTCTGACCGAGGAAAAGACCGAGAGCTTTGTCAACATGCTTTCCGAGATCGGCCACGAAAGCCCGATCGAGCATGTGGCGTTCACCTTTGCAATCGAGGGTGTATCGCGTTCTCTGCTGGCGCAGATCACGCGCCACCGCATTGCATCGTTCTCGGTACAGAGCCAGCGCTATGTGCGTGAGAAGGGCTTTGAGTATGTTGTTCCGCCAGAGATTGATAAAATTCCGGCTGCCCGGGCAAAATTTATTCAGGCGATGGAGGACGATCAGCGCACCTACGAGGAACTGACGGCCGTGCTGATGGAAGGCTACCTCAAGGAGCTGCTCGAGCAGGGCGTTCCGGAGAAGACCGCCCGCAGCAAGGCTGAAAAGCACGCCATTGAGGACGCACGCTACGTTCTGCCGAACGCCTGCGCGACCCGCATCGTCATGACGGCGAACGCCCGCAGCCTGAAGAACTTTTTCCGCCTGCGCTGCTGCAATCGCGCTCAGTGGGAGATCCGTGCGCTTGCCGAGGAGATGTACAAGCAGGTATACGCTGTTGCGCCGACGCTGTTTGGTCACTGCGGACCGGCCTGCGTGGACGGTGTCTGCACAGAGGGCAAAATGTCCTGCGGCAAGGCTGCAGAGGTGCGCGCGCACTATCAGACGCTGCGCGAGGGCAAGTAACCCTCAATCAATCTTGCGAAAGGAATTATATGTTACCGTTTAGAGAAATTACCTTAGAAGATAAACCGATGGTCGAGCACTGCGGCTCGCATTACAACTATCATCTGTGTGAGCGCTGCTTTGTCGATCTTTTCATGTGGCGCAGCCACTACAATACGCAGATCTGCTTCAAAGACGGCTTTATGCTGGTGAAAATGTCTCCGCTGGACGGCGGACACGACTGCTATCTTGCGCCTGTCGGTCAGGGCGACCTCGGCGCGGCGCTGGATGCGCTCGAGCAGGATGCCGCTGAACGCGGTCTTCCGTTCGTCATCGTCTCGGTCGCTGAGCCGATGATCGAGCGTATCGAAGCCGTTCGTCCGGGCAAGTTCACGTTCTCGCATGACAGCGAGGACGGTGACGATTATATCTACCTCGCGGAAAAGCTGCGCACGCTGTCCGGCAAAAAGCTGCAGAGCAAGCGCAACCTCGTCAACCGCTTCAAGGCTGCCTACGAGGGCCGCTGGAGCTACGAGGATATGACCAGGGAAAACATCAAGGACGCATTCGCGTTCCACATCCACTGGTGCAACCTGAACGGCTGTGCACGCGAGCGCGATTTTGAGGGCGAGACCTGCGCGATCGTGCAGGCGCTCCACAACTTCGACTACCTGAATCTGCGCGGCGGACTGCTCCGCTTGGACGGCGAGGTTATCGCGTTCACGTTCGGCCGCAAGGCTACGCCGGATATGTTCGTGGTACAGATTGAAAAGGCCGACCACACGATTCAGGGCGCGTACCAGATGATCAACCAGCAGTTCGTACAGCGCAACTGCAATGATGTGGAATACGTCAACCGCGAGGAGGATCTGGGACTCGAGGGCCTGCGCAAGGCGAAGAAGTCCTATTATCCGGTCATGCGCGGCGTGAAATATGTGGCAACACCGAAAGGTTGATTGAAATGATGCGATTTGCCGAAAAAGGAGATTTTCCTGCCGTTCGCGCCCTCTGGGAAACCTGTTTTCCGGATGAGGGCGGCTTCAATGACTACTTCTTCGCGCACTTCTATAAAGAGAAATATACGCTGCTGTATCTCGAGGGTGAAACGCTCGTGGCGATGGTGCAGATGCTCCCGTACCGCATGACGGTGGGTGGTCTCTCCCGCGAGGCGACGTATATCTACGGCGCGTGTACCGACCCGGCGCACCGCCGCAAGGGGTATATGGCGCGGCTGCTCGAGCGCTCGTTCGAGCTGGACAGGGAAGCAGGGCGCATTGCGTCCGTGCTCATTCCGGCAGAAAAGTGGCTGTTTGATTTTTACAAACCGTTCGGCTACGAGCCGTTCTTCCATATTTCCTGCCGGGAGATTACCTGCACGGCAGGGGGCGCGCGAAGCACCTCGGCGGCTGACCTCGGCGGATGTGCCTGCACTGGCGGCGCTGTATGACAAGCTGGTGCCGAAATGCCGCATCGAGCGGGACACGGCGTACTGGAATGCACAGCTTGCGCTGTTCGACACGCTCGGCGCGGGCGTATACGGCTGGTTCAAGGACGAAACGCTCACTGGCTATGCGTTCTGCTGGGAGGACAATGCGCAGGAGCTGCTCGGCGCAGATGACGCGCAGATGCAGGGTCTGATGGACGTGCTGCGGCGCGATATGCTCACCGTGACGGAAATCGGCAGCGAAATAGCACTCGGCGTATGCAAATGGCATGAGAAAGCGGATGAAACCGCTGGATATATGAATTTAATGCTCAACTGAAAGGTGTGACAAACATGGTATATGTATTACTGGCAGAGGGCTTCGAGGAAGTCGAGGCGTTGACTCCGGTCGATCTTCTGCGCCGTGCAGGCGTGGAGACCAGGCTGGTCGGTGTGACCGGTGCAACCGTGTGCGGTGCACGCGGCATCAATGTCGTAACCGACCTGTCCATGGACGAGGTTGACCTTGCAAAGGCCGATATGCTCGTTCTGCCGGGCGGCATGCCGGGCACGACGAATCTGTACGCGGACAAGCGCGTCACCGATGCGGTTCGCACGATGGCAGATGCAGGCAAGTACGTTGCGGCCATCTGCGCGGCTCCGTCCATCATTCTGGGCGGCATGGGTCTGCTCGAGGGCAAGAAAGCCACTTGCTATCCGGGCATGGAGGACGGCATGGCGGGCGCGACCCCGGTCAAGGCGAACGCCGTCACCGACGGGAAGATCATCACCGGCTGCGGTGTAGGCGGCGCACTGGATTTCGCGTGCGAGCTGATTACCGCGCTGTGCGGCAAGGCCAAGGCGGACGAGATCGCAGAGTCGGTCGTACATCATGTGTACGGATAAGAAAACGCTGCGGGGCGCTATCTTGCGGAACGGGCAAGCCTGTCCGCTGAGGAAAAGCAGGCGATTGATCGCGGTATTGCACAGAACATCCTGCAAAGTGAGTTCTATCAGCAGGCAGACTGCATTTTCTGCTATGTTTCGACTGCTGAGGAGATTGATACCCGTACGGTGCTCGAAAACGCGCTTGCGTCCGGCAGGACGGTCTGCGTGCCGCTGTGCGGCAAGGGCGGCAGCATGACCGCGCGGAAAATCACCGCGCTCTCCGAGCTGCAGGCCGGTCACTACGGTATCCTGGAGCCGTCTAACACGGCGCCCGAGATTGCACCGGAGAACATCGACCTGATTCTTGCGCCTGCGCTCTCGTGCGACAGAAAAGGGTACCGTCTCGGCTACGGCGGCGGCTACTATGATCGGTTCCTCAGCCGAACAAACGCGGTCTGTGCGGCGCTGTGTGCATCGCAGCGCATGAGCGCAGCCCTGCCACACGAGGCGTTCGACCGCTGCTGTCATTACATTATCACCGAAAGAGAGGTGCTGCGCACCGATGAATCAAGATAAACGCACACTGTTGCCGGGTCTCAGTCTGTTTGTGTGCTTCTGCCTGCTGACAGGCATGGAAAAGCTGATCACGCACTTTAATCTGCCGCCGTCGCTGATGGCGCTCGGTGAGATCGTGTGCTTCGGTCTGGCGCTTGCAATGGCGCTGCCCGGTATGGATCGGGAGCGCTTTAAGCAGCGGCTTGCATTCAAAATGCCGCGTAAGGGCGGCTGGCTGCTCATTTTGTTTATGGGCGCGGCGACCGCATTTGCCGCCCTCAGCCTGAACATGCTGGAATATCGTCTGCTGGCGCATACCGGTCTCCGGCTGACGATTGCATCCCTGCCGATGCCGCTCGGCGGTATGTCGTTTGCATGGCGGCTGCTGATCGGCGTTGTGATAGCAGCTCTGGTCGAGGAGATCTATTTACGCGGTGCACTGTTCAGCGTGTACGGTGAAGAAGTCGGTACCTCGGCGTGCCTGCTGTTCGGCGGCATCGTGTTCGCACTGCTGCACGGCAGTCCGCTTGATCTGGCGGCAGGCTTCTGCGCCGGACTGGCGTTTACCTATCTGACCTATGTGTTTGATACCGTATGGGCGGCGGTACTTTCCCATGCTGCGGCGGCATTTGTCACCGTGGTGATGCAGTGGATAGCAGATACCTATGCACCGTTCGGCATTTGGAACATTCTGCTGCCGCTGACTGTGCTCTTTTTTTCCTGCTGTTTGTGTTCTTAACGCTGGACACACTGGGAAAAATGCTGGCGCGCGGTTCCATTCCGCACTTTGAGGTCAGCGCCGGCTGGTACGACCTGTGGCTGCTGGTGAAAGAGCCCGGATTTATTGTGTTCGTGCTGGCATTTGCCGGTAAAATCATTCTGAATTACTGGATCGGCTGAGGCTGATCCGCAGAGAGGTGAATTATGGATAATCATTTTAACAACGATGAAACGCGGCGCGTACCGCTGCCGGGTTCGGAATCGCCGGTGCCTGAGCAGTTCACGCCGGAGCATTTCGATGACGATCGGGAGCCGGAGCAGCCGCAGAAGCAGCCCAGACGCCGCCGCAGCCGCCGCCAGATGAACGCAGGCTGTGCAGGCTCGATGGTGTACATGATCGCAGTAGTCGGCGTTTCGCTGGTGCTGTCGATTGCAGCGCTGTTCATGGCAAACGACATTTTTGCCTTTGTCAAGGCGGATGCGGTCAAGGAGATCACGGTTTCGGAGAACACCTCGGTATCCTCGCTCGCCAAGGAGCTGGACGACCAGGGCGTTATCAATTATCATTCGGTGTTCAAGCTGTATCTGACGCTCAAGCACCAGACCGATACCTCGGTTCTGGCAGGCGCCTATCAGCTGAACCCGTCGATGGACTACGGTCAGATCGTAGATGCACTGGCCAACACCGCAAGCACGGAGACCGTGCAGATTACCATTCCGGAGGGTTATTCCATCTCGCAGATCCGTCAGGTGCTGCTGGACAACCATATCTGCACCGAGGATGCGCTGGATGAGGTGCTGAATGACTATTCCTTCAAGCACGATTTCCTTGAGGATGAAAAACCGGCCGCGGAAGGCTGGCTGGAAGGCTATCTGTTCCCGGATACCTATGAGGTATACAAGGGCAACGCTGCGGTTGTCGATACCATCAACAAGATGCTCAACAACTTCGGCAACAAGTATGACGCGGACATCAAGTCCGGCGCGGAGAATCTCGGCCGCTCGATGCACGATATTGTCACGATCGCCTCTCTTGTCGAGCGTGAGGCACAGCGTGACGATGAGCGCGCACGCATTGCGGGCGTTATCTACAACCGTCTGAACAATTCCTCCGAGTTCCCGTATCGGCAGGTGGATGCATCCGTTCTGTATGGTCTGGGACGCACCGGCGGCAAGCTGAGTGACGAGGATCTCAAATCGGATTCCGAGTACAACCTTTACAACCACAAGGGTCTGCCGCCCGGACCGATCTGCAACCCGGGTTATGCTTCGCTGTACGCAGCAAGCCATCCGGAGGACAACAATTACTACTATTACGTTGCTATGCCGGACGGCTCGCACCTGTTTGCAAGCAGCTATGAGGAGCACGAGCGCAACATCGAGGCTTCCAATCAGGCACAGGCGCAGGCTGCAAGCGCTTCGGCAGACACGACAACAACGGAGGCAACCGGTGAATAACACACCTGAATTACTGTCGCCCGCAGGCGATCTGGACAAAATGCGGTTTGGCATTGCCTACGGCGCGGATGCGGTCTATATGGCCGGAACGCGCTTCGGCATGCGTGCCGCTGCAACCAACTTTGACGATAACGCGCTGCGCGAGGGCATTGCCTACGCGCATGCGCACGGCGTCAAGTGCTACATTACAGTCAATATTATGCCGTCCAACCGCGACCTTCCGGCGCTTCCGGCCTATCTGGAGCTGCTGCAGGACGCAGGCGCGGACGCACTCATCATCGCGGATGTAGGCGTGCTGCGCATGGCGCGCAGATACGCGCCCAAGGTTCCGGTGCACATCTCGACTCAGACCAGCATCCTTAACCACGAGGCGGCAAACTACTGGGCGGATGAAGGCGCCGAGCGTATCGTGCTCGCGCGTGAGCTTTCCCTTGAGGAGATCGCCGAAATCCGTGCCAAAACCCCGAAGGAACTCGAGATTGAGGCCTTCGTTCATGGTGCCATGTGCATTTCGTACTCCGGCCGCTGCCTGATCTCGCAGTACATGACCGGCCGCGACGCCAACCATGGTGCATGTGCACAGCCGTGCCGCTGGAATTATTCTCTGATGGAGGAGAAGCGTCCGGGGCAGTTCTTCCCGGTCGAGGAGGACGGACGCGGCACCTACCTGTATAACTCAAGGATATGTGCATGATCGAGCACGTTCCGGAGCTGATCGAGGCCGGTATTACCTCGTTCAAGATTGAGGGCCGCAACAAAACTGCGTACTATGCAGCCTGTGTCACCGGTGCATACCGTGCCGCGATCGATGCGTACAGAAAAGACCCGAACGGCTTCGTTCTGCCGCAGTTCTGCCGCGATGAGGTCAATAAGGTCAGCCACCGCGAGTATTACACCGGCTTCTACTTCGGCAATCAGGAAAACGGGCAGCATTACGGCGACAGCCAGTATATCCGCGAGTACGAGGTTGTCGGCATGCCGGTCGAGTGTGACGACAGCGGCAAAGCCGTGTTCGCACTCAAGAACCGCTTTTTCGATGGGGAAGAGCTGGAGCTGATCCAGCCGGGTCAGGTGCCGTATGTGTTCCGCGCAGAGAACGTCACTGATGACGAGGGCACGAAGCGCGAGCTGTTCAACGTGCCGCAGATGCGCGTACACTTTGCGTTCCCGTTCAAGGTCAGCGAGTGGGCCATTTTGCGGAAGGTCAAGGAACGGCCGGAATAGTTTTAATAGAGTGAGGAGTGGAGATTGGAGAGTGAAGAGATTCTCTGAGGCTTCACTTGCCGTAGGGGCGGACCAGCGTGTCCGCCCTTTCTTTTTGTGAGTGCGAGGAGAAAACAGGTACACGCAAACAACAAACGCTCTCCACTCTCCACTCTCTTAAAAGCTCTCCACTCTTCACTCCTCACTCTTCACTCTTTTTGAACGGTTGCAACCTCCCTCAAAGTGTGGTATCATTACAATTAAGTATGGAAACCTTTCGGGGTGAATTGAACCGAAAAATTCTAAGCAAGGGAAGTATATACATGAGCGATAACCAGAAAAAACGATTTTCTCCGGCGTGCAGCCGTCCGGCAAGCTGACGCTGGGTAACTATTTGGGTGCTATCCGCAATTTCCCGATCCTGCAGGAGCAGTACAACTGCATTTACTGCGTGGTCGATCAGCACGCCATCACGGTCCGGCAGGAGCCTGCGGCGCTCCGCCGTGCAACGCTTGAGCTGATCGCGCAGTACATTGCCTGCGGTCTGGACCCGGAAAAGAGCATTCTGTTCATCCAGAGCCATGTGCCCGCGCATGCGGAGCTGGCGTGGGTGCTCAACTGCTTCACCATGTTCGGCGAGCTGACCCGCATGACCCAGTTCAAGGACAAGTCCGCCAAAAATGCCGACAACATCAACGCCGGTCTGTTCACCTATCCGGTGCTCATGGCCGCCGACATTCTGTTGTACCAGACCGACCTCGTTCCGGTTGGCGTGGATCAGAGCCAGCACATCGAGATCTGCCGCGATATTGCAAACCGCTTCAACAATCTGCATCCGAATACCTTTACCATTCCGGAGGGCTACTACCCGAAGGTTGGCGAGGGTGCCAAGATTACCAGCCTGGTTGACCCGAACAGCAAAATGAGCAAGTCCGACCCGAACCCGAACGGCTATATCCTGCTGATGGACAAGCCGGAGGACATTATGCGTAAGTTCAAGCGTGCGGTTACCGACTCGGATTCCCGCATCATCTTTGACCCGCAGAACAAGCCGGGTGTTTCCAACCTGCTGCAGATTTACGCTCTGGCGACCGGCAAGACCATCGAACAGGCGGCAGCCGAGTTTGACGGCAAGGGCTACGGTGAGTTCAAGCCCGCAGTCGGCGAGGCCGTTGTCGAGCTGCTGCGTCCGATTCGTGAAAAGACCACCGATCTGCTGAACAACAAGGATTATCTGGAGCAGGTCTACAAGGAGGGCGCACAGAAGGCCTCCTATCTGGCGCGCAAAACGCTGGATAAGGTTTATCGAAAGGTAGGCTTTGTCGCACGCTGAGCCAAAAAGGGAGTAAACCATGTCTGAATATATTGTTATCGGCACGATCATTGCAGCGTTTGCCGTAGCTGCCGTGCTGAGCTATTTTTTCACACCGCCGGTCAAGAACTTTGCACACAAGGTCGGCGCGATCGACGTGCCGAAGGATGCACGCCGCATGCACAAAAAGCCGATCCCGCGGTTGGGCGGTCTGGCCATTTACGGCGGCTTCTTGTGTTCGATTCTGATTTTCGGGCAGCTCGATGAGACCATGCTGTGCGTCCTGCTCGGAGCGGCCATCATTGTCGCACTCGGCATTTTCGATGATGTGCTGGCGCTCGGCGCCAAGCTCAAATTCGTGGTGCAGATTGTGGCGGCAGCCATTCCGGTCTGCATCGGCGATCTGCAGATCGGTCTGTTCACCAATCTGAATCCGCTGTCGGATACGCCGTTTGTCCATCTCGGCATTCTGGCAGTGCCGGCCACGATTATCTGGATTGTCGGCATCACGAATGCGGTAAACCTGATTGACGGTCTGGACGGACTTGCGGTCGGTGTTTCGTCTATCGCGGCGATTACCATGCTTGCCGTTGCACTGCTGACCGGCAACATGCCGATTGCCATCACGATGGCGGCGCTCGCTGGTGCGTGCATCGGCTTTATGCCGTACAACCTCAATCCGGCTAAGATCTTCATGGGCGACACCGGCTCGACCTTCCTCGGCTTCATTCTGGCGACCGTGTCCATCATGGGTCTGTTCAAATTCTACGCAGTCATCTCGTTTGCCGTGCCGTTTCTGATTCTCGGCCTGCCGATTTTTGATACAGCCAACGCCATCATCCGTCGTGTGGCGGCAGGCAGAAGTCCGATGAGTCCGGACCGCGGCCATGTGCATCACCGCCTGATCGACATGGGCTTCAACCAGAAGCAGGCGGTTGCTATCCTGTACGCTATCAGCGCAACACTCGGCCTGACCGCCGTGGTGCTCACCTCGTCCGGCGAGGTTAAGGCGATTGTACTGCTGCTGGCAGTGCTGGCTGCAATTCTGGTAGGTGCATGCATTATTTACGGTGCGGAACACTGGAGCAAACACGCTCCCGAAAACAAGGAGGATAAAGACGATGAATAAAATCAAGGTAATGACGGTTTTCGGCACCCGCCCGGAGGCCATTAAGATGGCGCCGCTGGTGCACGCGCTCGAGCAGAATGAAAACACCGAATCCATTGTGTGTGTTACCGCGCAGCACCGTGAAATGCTCGATCAGGTGTTGCAGATATTCGATATTAAGCCGAATTATGACTTGAACATCATGCAGCCGCGTCAGACGCTGGCGACCATCACCGAGAAGAGCCTGCACGGTCTGGATGAGGTGCTCGAAAAGGCACAGCCGGACATCGTGCTCGTCCACGGTGATACCTCGACCACCTTTGCCGGTGCGCTCGCGGCGTTCTATCACAAGGTACCGGTCGGTCATGTAGAGGCCGGTCTGCGTACCTACGATAAGTACAGCCCGTTCCCGGAGGAGATGAACCGCAAGCTGACCGGTCAGATTGCAACGCTGCACTTTGCGCCGACTCCGCGCAACCGCGATAATCTTGCGAAGGAAGGTATCACAGACGGCGTGTTTGTCATGGGCAACACGGTTGTTGACGCAATCCACATGACCGTAAAGCCGGATTTTGAGTTCCGCGATGAGCAGCTCAAAACGCTGGACTTTGAGAACAACCGCGTTGTCCTCGTTACCGCGCACCGCCGCGAGAACTACGGCGAGCCGATGGAGAACATCTGCCGCGCCATTGCCGAGCTGAGCGAAGCATATCCGGATGTACACTTCGTTTATCCGGTGCACCTCAGCCCGTATGTCCGCGAGACTGCGGAGAAATTCCTCGGCGGCAATAACCGCATTCACCTCATCCATCCGCTGGCCGTGGACGAGATGCACAACCTGATGGCACGCTGCTATCTCATCATGACCGACTCCGGCGGACTGCAGGAGGAGGCGCCCAGCCTCGGCAAGCCGGTTCTGGTGCTGCGCCGCGAGACCGAACGTCCGGAGGCCATCGAGGCCGGTACGGGCAAGCTGGCAGGCGTGGAGCAGGCCAATATCGTTAAGCTCGCGCGTGAGCTGTTTGACGATGAGGACGCTTACGCAAAAATGGCGCACGCTGTCAATCCGTACGGCGACGGAAAGACCTCGCAGCGTATCGTGCAGGCGATCGAGCAGTATTTTGGTCTGCGCGAGGACGGTCCGGCTCCGTTTAACCCGTGAAACCCGTAAAAAAGAGAAGCATACGCCGAAACACTATCTGCCGGACACTACCCCGAAGATTGCGGCTGCGGGCGCTACCGTGCTCGTGCTGTTGGTGGTGCTCAGCTTTGTGCTGTCCTCCGGCTGGATGCACGGCAGCAGCACCGGCATTATCCTGCCCGGCAGTGAGGGCGATTCGCCAACGGTTGGCACAGGCAGTGCGCTGCTCACTGGGCAGAGCGTGGATGATATTACCATTGATGTCAATAACGCCAAGACCGTTATTGCAACGCTCGCACGTCCGGCGGCATACAGCAGCAGGATCGAGAACACGATCTACTATGATGGCGGCTCGGCGGCTCTGTACTGCCATCGCTATGTGCGGGATAATGTGATGCGCACGGATACACTCGGCAGTGACAATCAGGTGCAGTCTACGCTGATTCGCGTTCCGGACAGCAAGGTGTACGCGTGGAATGCAGGGGACAGCACTGCTTATCAGGGCAAAGCCGGCGATTTTACCGATGACGCAGCGGCTATGCTGCCGACATACGAGGATGTTCTGGCTGACGAAGTACAGCTGACTGCTGCCGGCAGGCAGGATATTAACGGTGAACCGTGTATTGCCGTTACGTTTGAGCAGGACGGCTACCGCTGCGTATATGCCGTTTCAACGGTCAGCGGTCTGCTGGCGCAGGCGTCGTTCTATGACGGCGATACGCTGACGCGCAAAGTCACCGTCAGCGAGCTCAGCACGGAAACGCCGGACAGTGAATTGTTTACGCTGCCGGACGGCGAAAGCGTTATATAGAAAAAGTGGAGAGTGGAGATTGCAGAGTGGAGAGACAGCGAAACCGTTTCGCTATCTTCACTCTTAACTCTCCACTCTTCACTCTGATAGAAGGAGATTACACATAAATGTCTGAATATATTAAGATTTCACCGGAGATTCGTGCGCTCGGCCGTGAGGCTGAACGCGAGATCCGTCCGTATTTCGAGCGTCTCGAGGAGATCTGTGACCGCAACACCGAGAAGGTGCTGGCGGCATTTGCGAAGAACCGCGTATCCGACAATCTGTTTGCCGGTACGACCGGCTACGGCTACGATGACGAGGGCCGTGACACGCTCGACAAGATCTACGCCGATATCTTCGGGACGGAGGCCGCGCTGGTGCGCATCGGCTTTGTCAACGGCACGCACGCGCTTTCCTGCGCGATGTTTTCCGCAGTCAAGACCGGCGATACCGTGCTGTCCGTCACCGGACCGGCGTATGACACGCTGCAGAACACCATCACCGGCGATTACTGCGGCAGTATGAAGAGCTACGGCATCGGCTACAGGCAGGTTGACCTCAAGGACGGCGAGCCTGACCTGCCCGCCATCAAGGCAGCGGCGGCAGATGAGAATATCAAGCTGGTATTCATTCAGCGCAGCCGCGGCTACGGCGTCCGCAAGACGCTTTCTGTCGAGGAAATCGGCGAAATCTGCAAGACCGTGCGCGAGGTCAACACGACTGCGGCCATCATGGTCGATAACTGCTACGGCGAATTCACTGAGGAGATCGAGCCGACGCAGGTCGGTGCGGACATCATCGCAGGCTCGCTCATCAAGAATCCGGGCGGCGGTCTGGCCCCGACCGGCGGCTATATTGCAGGCCGTGCCGATCTGGTCGAGAACGCCTCCTACAAGCTGACCGCACCCGGCATCGGCGGCGAATGCGGCTGTACGATGGGGCAGAACCGCCTGCTGTATCAGGGCCTGTTCCTGGCGCCGCATGTCACCATGCAGGCCATCAAGACCGCGATGTTCTGCGCAAAGGTCATGGAAAAGCTCGGTTACGAGGTAAGCCCGAAGGCAGAGGAGCCGCGTTACGACATCATCCAGACCATCGCGTTCGGTGCGCCTGACCCGCTGCGCCGCTTCTGTGAGGGCATTCAGGCCGGTGCACCTGTCGATTCCTATGTAACGCCGGAGCCGTGGGCAATGCCGGGTTACGACGATCAGGTTATCATGGCTGCAGGCGCGTTCGTGCAGGGCGCGTCCATTGAGCTTTCCGCCGATGCACCGATGCGTGAGCCGTATGTCTGCTATATGCAGGGCGGCCTGACATATGAATCCGGCAAGCTGGGCATTTTGCTTGCTGCAGATAAAATTACCAAGGCAAAGGCACAGTAATGGTGAATGAAAAAAATAGAGGATGATGGTATCCTGCATTTTTCAATTCTTCATTTTTCGTGCGAAATCGGTTGACAAAGTGCGGATATGAGCGTTATAATAAATCTGTATTTATTAAGTTATAGGCAATGACGGAAATCCTGTTTTCCGAAAAGCATTTGGCAGAGAGCGTGCGTCACGGCTGCAAGCACACGCAATGCGGAGAAAACAGTACCGATTCCCGAGCCGCACAGCGGAAAACCGCAGTATGCTGTGCCGTGTCGTTCGCGTTAAGAACCCGAGCGGCAGTCCCTCAAGGGCTGCAAGCAGGGTGGAACCGTGGGCAAGCGCTCACCCCTGAGAGATACAGGGGTGAGCTTTTTTTTGTTACTCTGCAGTAATGGAAAATTGAAAATAGAGAGTTGAGAATTGTGGTTACGCGCAAAGCACGTTATAAAATTCCGTCCCGTGGACGGATACCTTCATTTTCCATTCTCCATTATCAATTACTCCACTCGTTATGATTTTACAAGAAAGGTCTGCATAAAAGTGTCCGAAGAAAACAAGTACACGTTTGAGAACAAGGAATACCGCGACACCTACCGTCACACGGTATCGCACATTCTCGCACAGGCAGTAAAACGCCTGTATCCGGAGGTCAAGCTGGCCATCGGCCCGTCCATCGACAACGGCTTCTACTACGATTTTGATGCGCCGTTCTCCTTCACGCAGGAGCACCTCGATGCTCTCGAGGCAGAGATGCGCAAGATCTGCAAGGAGAAGGAGAAGCTCGAGCGCTTCGAGCTGCCGCGCGCAGAGGCCATCAAGTTCATGGAAGAGCGTGAGGAGCCGTACAAGGTAGAGCTGATTAACGATCTGCCAGAAGATGCTACCATTTCCTTCTACAAGCAGGGCGAGTTCACTGACCTGTGCGCAGGCCCGCATCTGGACTCCACCGGCCGCGTAAAGGGCAACGGCATCAAGCTGATGAACGTCACCGGCGCTTACTGGCGCGGCGATTCCTCCAAGAAGATGCTGCAGCGTATTTACGGCACCGCATTCCCGAAGAAGGACGAACTCGACCAGTACCTCAACATGCTGGAAGAGGCGAAGAAGCGCGATCACCGCAAGCTGGGCAAGGAGCTCGGCCTGTTCATGCTGACCGAGGAAGGCCCGGGCTTCCCGTTCTTCCTGCCGAACGGCATGATCCTCAAGAACACCCTGATCGACTACTGGCGCGAGGTGCACAAGCGCTACGGCTACGTTGAGGTCTCCACCCCGATGATCCTCAACCGCAAGCTGTGGGAGCGCTCCGGTCACTGGGATCACTACAAGCAGAACATGTACACCACCGTCATCGATGACGAGGATTACGCCATCAAGCCGATGAACTGCCCGGGCGGTATGCTGGTCTACAAGGCTCAGCCGCACTCCTACAAGGGGCTGCCGCTGCGTGTCGGCGAGCTGGGTCTGGTACACCGTCATGAGCTGTCCGGCGCACTGCACGGTCTGTTCCGCGTGCGCTGCTTCACGCAGGATGATGCCCACATCTTCATGACCTGGGATCAGATGAAGGACGAGATCAAGAACGTCGTTCGTCTGTTCGATGAGGTTTACTCCACCTTTGGCCTGAGCTATAAGATCGAGCTGTCCACCATGCCGGAGGACCACATGGGCGAACTGAAGGACTGGCAGTTTGCGGAAAAGACCCCGCAGAGGCCATCACCGAGATCGGCAAGGACTATGTGGTCAACGAGGGCGACGGCGCGTTCTACGGCCCCAAGCTGGACTTCCATCTGGCCGACTCGCTCGGCCGCACTTGGCAGTGTGGCACGATTCAGCTGGATATGCAGATGCCCGAGCGGTTTGAGCTGGAGTATACCGGCGCAGACGGACAGAAGCACCGCCCGGTGATGATCCACCGCGTTGTCCTCGGCTCCATTGAGCGCTTCATCGGCGTTATCACCGAGCATTTTGCAGGCGCATTCCCGACTTGGCTGGCACCGGAGCAGGTTCGCATCATGCCGATGACCGACCGCAACATCCCGTGCGCCAAAGGAAGTCATGCAGCAGCTCACCGACAACGGCTTCCGCGTCACCATGGACGACCGCAACGAGAAGATTGGCTATAAGATCCGCGAAGCACAGGTTCTAAGGTTCCGTATATGATCGTCATTGGCGACAAGGACGAGGAAAAGGGTGTTATCTCGGTTCGTACCCGCAAGACCGGCGAGACCACTGCTATGGAGACCGGCGAGTTTATCGAGAAGCTCGCGTATGAGGTTGAGAATAAGCTGAAGTAAGCAGCAAAACGGAGAGCGGAAGCGATATTCCGTTCTCCGTCACAATAGAATAAAGGTTCATAGAGTTTTGTCATGTATGCAGGGAGGGTGCGGCATGAAAAAATTTGTTTCCGCGTGTCTGATGGCAGGTCTGCTGACTTGTGCCGCCGGTGCGGCACAGGTCGGTACGATCAACAACAACTATCCCGGCGATACCGAAGCGCAGGCGCAGATGCTTTATGATCTCGGACTGTTCAAAGGCACCGACAAGGGCTTTGCGCTGGAGAAATCCATGACCCGCGCAGAGGCCTCGGTGATGCTGACCCGTCTGCTTGGCGCAGAAAAGACCGCGCTGGAAGGAAACTGGAAGCATCCGTTTACCGATGTGCCGCAGTGGGCGGACAAATACGTCGGCTGGCTGTATCAGAATGGTTTGACCAAGGGCGTTTCCGCGACACTGTACGGCTCGCAGCGCAATGTCACCTGCGGCCAGTATTGCATTTTTCTGACCCGGGCGCATTTGGATGCGGACAGCTATCAGGGTATGGCTTTTGTCGATAACGATGAGGTACGGCAGACGGACGAGGAGGGCTTTATCCGCGGAGATGCGGTTTCGCTCTCGGCGCGGCTGCTCAGTACGAACTACGCGAAAAATGGCGATGAAAGCGACCGCAGTGTGGCGGAAAAGCTGATCGACGACGGCGTTTTCACGGCGGAACAGTTCAAAAAATGCGGCATGGGACGTTCTGCCGCGTGATTACGGCAATGATTACCAGTACGATGGCAAATGGAACCTGATTGCTTCGCCGTTCGTCTGCCAGATCGCAGATGTGACAGTGGCGCAGTGTCCGATTGACGGAGTGCAGCCTGTCAGCGGTACAGACCGTTATGCGCAGAGCGATATGGAGCAGTCGGATTTTATCCTGTACCGCATGGACAGCAAGACGATGAAACTGACGCAAGTGCTCTCGCTGCCGCAGGAAAGCTCTGTGGAATATCTCGGCCGTGCCGGAGAAACCGATTATCTGCTGGTGTACGACCGGAAAACGGAAACGTATTCGCTGTGCTCAGTGCACGGCGATACGGTCAAAACCGAACTGACCCTGACCGAAGCACAGCAGCAGGCAGCACATACCGTTTATCAGAGCGTACGCGGCTGCATCATCTGCCCGGACGAGACGACCGGTTATAAGCTCACGGAAACAGGCGTGGAGCCGTTGGGCGTGGCAGCGGGTATCTGCCGGCTGACGGATAACGGCATGACTGTTACGCAGAACTGTACGGCGGACGAAACCGTGCTGACAGCGTATAACTGGGACGGTCAAAAGACAGACAGCTATACCATCTCGAATGCGTATCAATCGGATGATGCCGAGGTGCGCAAGCATTGTGCGCCGCGGATAATTGGCAGCGACGGTGCACTGTTCTGGGGCACAGCTGGGCTGTACCGCGAAGAGAACGGCCGTCTGGTGCAGGTGACAGATTCTCCGGTCATCAGCGTAAAGCAGGATGCGGATGGGGCCTACTATGCTGTTTCCTGCGATAAGTCTGAGCGGACGGAATACTATTCGGATGGTATCGGATACATGGCGGGTGATATGCTCGTGCGTATCGCGCCGGACGGAACGCAGACCACGCTTACAACACTCGATGACATTCTGATCGACGAGGTAAAGACGGTCAAAAGCGGTGCTGTTCGCTTCGCAATCGCTATTCCGACAGAGGGCCATAGAAGCGGACACTATACCTGCCTGTTGAAAGACGGAAGGATTACCGTCCGGTCTGCAACCGATGATGTATTCTACATCTGGGGTAACGATGCGCTGGAAAACGAACAGGAAAAAATAGATAAGATTATTGCGAACCAGAAAGGTGAAGAATAATGGCAGAAAAGAAAAAGCTGGTCAGCGAGATCACGTCTATGGACGTGGACTTCGCGCAGTGGTACACAGATATTGTTAAAAAGGCTGAAATGGCCGATTATTCGTCCGTAAAGGGCTGTATCATCATGCGTCCATACGCACAGGCGCTATGGGAGAACATCCAGCACACGCTGGACGGCATGTTCAAGGAGACCGGTCACGAGAATGTAGCAATGCCGATCTTCATTCCGGAAAGCCTGCTGCAGAAGGAAGCCGACCACGTTGAGGGCTTCGCGCCGGAGTGTGCATGGGTAACGCACGGCGGCAACGACAAGCTGGAGGAGCGTCTGTGCGTTCGTCCGACTTCGGAGACGCTGTTCTGCGAGCATTACGCAAAGATCGTTCGCTCCTGGCGCGATCTGCCGAAGCTGTACAACCAGTGGTGCTCGGTTGTCCGTTGGGAAAAGACCACCCGTCCGTTCCTGCGCAGCCGTGAGTTCTGGTGGCAGGAGGGCCACACCGTTCATGCTACCGCCGAGGAGGCTATGGAAGAGACTCTGCGCATGCTGAACATCTACGCGAAGTTCTTCGAGGAATGGCTGGCCATTCCGGTCGTTAAGGGCGAAAAAGACCGAGAAGGAGCGCTTTGCCGGTGCAGAGAACACCTACACCATCGAGGCCATGATGCACGACGGTAAGAGCCTGCAGTCCGGTACCTCCCACTACTTCGGCGACGGCTTTGCACGCGCATTCGGCATGCAGTACACCGATAAGAACAACACCCTGCAGTATATGTATCAGACCTCCTGGGGCGTTTCCACCCGTATCATCGGCGCAATTATCATGACGCACGGTGATAACGAGGGCCTGGTTCTGCCGCCGCGCATCGCTCCGACCCAGCTGGTTGTTATTCCGGTTGCGGCTCACAAGGAAGGCGTTAAGGAGAAGGCAACCGAGCTGTACGAGCAGGTCAAGGCAGCGGGCATCCGTGCCAAGATCGACCTGAGCGACAATACCCCGGGCTGGAAGTTTGCCGAGTACGAGATGAAGGGCATTCCGCTTCGTCTGGAGGTTGGTCCGCGCGATATCGCTGAGGGTCAGTGCGTACTGGTTCGCCGCGACACCCGCGAAAAGACCGTTGTTAAGTTCGAGGATCTCGAAAAGACCATTCCGGCACTGCTGGAGGATATCCAGAAGTCGCTGTATGAGAAGGCGCTCGCAAACCGCGAGGCGCATACCTATACCGCAAAGTCTCTTGACGAGATGAAGTCTATCCTTGCTGAGCACACCGGCTTTATCAAGACCATGTGGTGCGGCGACCTCGCCTGCGAGGAGAAGGTCAAGGAAGAGACCGGTATGCCGAGCCGCTGCATGCCCTTTGCGCAGGAGCACATCGCAGATACCTGTCCGGTCTGCGGCAAGCCTGCAAACAAGATGGTTGTCTGGGGCATCGCGTACTAAGCGAAGTCTCAGAACCAAAAATTGTACAAAAAGTCCCTCATCAGTCGATGGGGGACTTTTTGCGCCAATAGAGAAACTTTTTCAGCAGATCGAACGGTTTGTGCGGCAGTGATCAGATACCGGTTGCAAAGCTGCCGATCAGGAAGCCGCCGTCTGTATTCTTAACGAGAATGAAGAATGAAGCAGTGGCATCCTTCAGGTCATAGGTCGAATTTGCCGACGGCTTCATTTTAAACGGACAGTCGAAAACCATCGGCTTGCCGTCATACAGAACAGCGAATTTACAGCCGGCTGGGAGCAAATACTCCCAGCCGGCTGCGTGTAAACGGGTAGATAGATTATCTGCAGGAATTATTGCCGTTGCAGGAATTGTTATTGCTGCAGCCACAGCCGCTGCGATTGTCATTTACGCCGGCACTGCCGGTGAACAGACAGCCTGCCTTGTCGCTCTGCGGCGGGAAAAAAGGCGTCGATGGGGAAGTCAAAGCTCGAGAAGATCTCGCACGGGTCCTGCTCACCGCCGACACCGCTGTTCGAGCAGTCGCGCCGCGGCAGACATACGTCGAAAGCGGGCATGAGCAGCTGAATGTCGCGCTCGAGCCGGATGATCGAGAACTGACCGAGGGTTACGAACAGCTGATAGCCATCGTTGCTGAGCACGAGATCGTCACCGCCGAAGCACGAGCAGATTGAACGGGGTACTTCATGCAGCGCGCAGCAGCAGCAGTTGCAGCTGGTTTCCGGCGCAACCACACGCGCGTCCAGCATGATCGGATCAACGACCTCTACGACCGCAGTCGGCTTGTTGCTGTCAGGCCGCAGCTGCACATCGCGGCCGTCCTCGATATACTGCGAGGAAAAGATGCGCGCGCCGCCTTCGCCGCCGAACAGTACAACACGTTTGTCAAATACCGCCAGTCCGTCCACGATACGCGGACGACCGATTACGCAGCTGATTTCACATTCAATGCGATAGAAAAAGCGGATATCAACGCTGTAGAAACCTCGATTAAACTGAATCCGCTCAACATCAATAGAAACACAGAGCAGTTCCGCTTCACGCGGCTTCACAGATGCAATGCCACCGGCATTGATCAGCTCCCTGCGCATCGCGGGTGAGATACACGCGAATGTCACGCAGGCACTCCTTGCTGCGGCAGGAGTCGTAAACCTTTTGGTGTGGACGCAGACCGCTTCGCGGAAGCCGCCTGCACTGTTGCCGTTATTGCCGCCGATCGGACCCGGGCAGCAAACTTTTTTCAGCCATGTATATTACCTCCAAACAAAAATTGAAGCAACTTCAGTATCAATCTATTCGGAGATTTTCCGGGGTGTTACATTAAGAAGTCCTCTGTACCTTCAATACAGGGGGACTTCCGTCAAAGAGGGATGGGACTGCTTTATACGTCCATCCAGACGCCTCCGGCCGTATGGCTGCGCACACAGGCCTCGACAAAGCGAACGCCGAGCACGCCGTCCTCCACAGTCGGAAAGGTGTCGGTCGTGTTCTCACGACCTGCCTTGCGATCGGAGAGCACATTACAGAACGAACGGTAAATATTCGAGAACGCCTCGATAAAGCCTTCATTATGGCCTGCACCGACGCGGGAAAGCCGCGTGCTGGCATCGAGCAGATAGTCTGCACCGGCGGACAGCCGCTGACTCGGCTGGCTGCGCGGCGTGTAGATCAGGTGATCGCAGTCGGTCGCAGTCCATTCGAGCGAGCCTTCGGTGCCGATGACGTAGATACCGCTGTCACACTCGTGTCCAATCGCAATCTGGGATGCCCAGAGCGTACCGGTTACGCCGCCCCCGAAATCCATCAGCACGTTTACATTGGTATCGAGCGGCAGATCACGCGGATAGGTATCCATCATCGCCAGCACGCGCTTGACGTGCAGACCGGTAAACTGCGTTACCATCTGCTCTGCATGTGTGCCGAGATCGTTTGCACACAGCGAGGAACCGACCTTTTTTCGGCTGAAAACGCCATGCCGAGGTGTCCACCTTGCCGTCAACCGCACCGGAAATGACCCAGTCCTCCGGATGCTGCACGCGGACGTGCAGAATATCGCCGATTACACCTGCGCGAATCATCTCACGCGCCTGACGGATGAGCGCATAGCCGGTGTACGAATACGTTATGCCGAACAGCAGACCGCGCTCCTCTGCAATGCGGGCAAGTTCCTCGGCTTCCTCAGTGCGGAGCGCAAGCGGCTTGTCGCATATAACGTGGATGTCATGCTCAAGAAAGCACTTTGCAATCTCGTAATGCGTATCGTTTGCCGTCATGATGGAGACAAAATCAATACCGTCCTCGCGCGTGGACTCCTTGTCTGCCATTTCGCGGAAATCCGCATACACGCGGCTGGTGTCAGGCAGGTGATACGCCTCAGCGGTCGCGCGGTTCTTATCCATGCTGCGGGAGAAGCAGCCGCAGACCAGCTCGGCGGAATCGTCCAGCATAGCGCCCCAGCGGTGGAATTTGCCGATGTATGAACCAAGCCCGCCGCCGATCATACCAAATTTCAGCATAAATAATTACTCCTTACATTTTACATATCAAAGTATACGGCCTCTACCTTCCCTGAGGTCTGTGATGCGATCATTGCATCCGCGATGCAGCAGGCTGCAAAGCCGTCCTTGCTGCCGGACCTGCGGTCGGCTCAATGCCGCGCAGATGGTTGATCCAGTGCTGCAGCTCGTTATCATAAGCCTCCGGGAAACGTTCTGCCCAGTTGTCTATAATCTCATTGCCGACCTTGAGACGCGAACGGACGATTGGTTCTGCGGGCAGCGGCAGACGGATTGTGCCCTTTTCACATACAATTTCCATGCCGATCTCGTAGCCGTAATAGCTGTTGACCGAGCATTCCACGTCAATCAGGATGTTGCTCTCGGTCCACATGAGCGCCAGCTGTGGGTCATTCAGACCGTCAGCAGCGAACGCGGTGTTGCGTGCCGCCAGCATTTGACCGCGGACAAGCTCCTCGCCGAACAGCCAACGAAACTGGTCGATCTCGTGGATGAGCACATTAGTTACCTGCATGGCGTTGGTAAATCCGGCTGCGATGCGCGGCGTGCGGCTGATGCAGTGCGCCATCAGCGGCTTGCCCAGCTCACCGGAATCCAGAATGGCCTTGATCTTACGGTAATCCGGGTCATAGCGGCGCATAAAGCCGACCTGCACCAGATTCCTGCCGGCAGCCTGCTCAATGCGGACAATCTCGGCGCAGTCCGCCTTGGTGGTTGCCAACGGCTTTTTCGCAGAATACCGGCTTGCCGGCTGCGATGGCCTTGTTAGTCATCTCGGCATGAACGCCGTCCCACGCAGTGATGACGATAGCGTCAACCTTGTCGGATGCGATGAGCGCGTCCACGCTCTCCATACTCTCCGCACCGTATGCAGCAGCGAGCGCATCCGTCTTTTCCTTATTGATATCGTACAGCGCGGTGACAGCAACGCCGTCGATCCGCTTGGTCAGTCGCTTGAGGTGCTCCTGACCGATAAAGCCGCCCGCACCGATGATACCTGCCGAAATCGTTTTTTCTCCATGATCCGTGCCTCCTTTTTGTTCTTCGTGGCGCTCTTTATGCCTCTATTATAGAACAAAATTACACAGAGTCACGTCAGGAAATTAACCTATTCTGTGCAGAAATTAACATCAGAAGTTCATGGAGCGGAATTTACTCGGCGTCATTTTCTCGCGGCTGCGGAATACGCGGGAAAAGTGGCTTGCGCTGTTGAAGCCGCTCTGCTCGGCGATCTGCTCGATGGAGAGCGCCGAACCGGTCAGCAGCACCTTTGCGTGACGCAGACGCTGCTCCTGCAGATAATCATGCGGACGGAAGCCGATGTACCTGGCAAAACAGCGAATGAGATGCGTGACAATTTACATGGCACAAATCGGCAAGTGTTTCGAGCGTGACCTCTTCCCGGAAGTGCTCAGCGATATACTCGACCGCCGGACGAATCACCTCGGGAATATCCGGCTTGGCGTCCGGCACGGCAAGACAGCACAGCACGGATTGATGCAGACCGAAATGCGGTGCTCATTGCACATCTGCTTGTCTCCGTAGTAGAAAATCTGCTCAAAATATTGGAGAATCTCATGATTTCCGTCAAAGCAGATGCCGGTGCCGCCAGTCAGCAGCCGGACATAAGCCGCGCTTTCGCCGCCGGAAAAGTGAAACCAGAGGAACTCGGTCGGCTCGGTGACGTAATACCGGTGGGGAAGGCGGCAGTCCATGAGTACAAGCTGTCCGGCGGTAGCGTTCGCGCTCTGTTCTCCGCAGAAGGTGTGCAGTGAACCGCTGCGTACATACGCACACAGGTACATATCCAGAAAATCCCGCTCGACCTCATAGCCGGGTACGCACTGGTAGCGTCCGTACTGGATGAGATAATACAGGTGCTCCTGCGCAAACGGAGATGGAATGGTAAAGTCCACATGCGACGAGAGCAGCAGGCCTTTGTCGGGTGGTTTCACAGGCATCACCTTCATGAGAGTATACAAAAATTATAATGCAGATTTACACAAAGAACAAGAGCGTATCCGGCAGATTGTCTGAAATGCACATGGAAAACGCAAACAGGGGAATTAACCCATCAAGTCCTCATCGGTGACGAAAAACTCGTTGTCGAGTTCCGCGCATCGGCGGTCAAGCTCCGAGGTCGTGCCGAGCGTGCGGCGCACGGCGTCGTACTCGGCTTTCGCGCGGTGGTTCACCTTGCCGGTGCGCGTTGCGCGGATGAGCAGGTTCTTCGGGGTATCGAGCGGCGAAATATACTCAACGACAGAAACCTTTGTAGCCTTCGGCTTCCAGCTTGAGCGCACGCATGCTGTCGGTCAGCACATCGTTGAAGCGCGCCTTGAATACGCCGAATTTGGTCAGCGGCTCGAGTCCGGGCATGGTGTACTGATCGAGCAGCTCCTTGTGGCAGCACGGCACGCACGCGATGTATTTCGCCTTTGCGCGGATAGCTGTGCCAAGAGCCAGATCGGTCGCAATGTCGCACGCGTGCAGCGAAATCACAGCAGTGACGTTTTTCGGCGGCTGGTACGTCCGCAGATCCGCGCAGATGAACGTCATATTGTGATAGCCGAGACGCTTCGCCATCGCACGGCTCTCGTCAATAACGTGCTCCTTGATGTCCACGCCGATGACACGGCAGCGGCGATGCAGTACCTCGTGAATGTAGTAATTCATGACAAAGCTGAGGTAGGATTTGCCGCAGGCGCAGTCCAGCAGCACGATCTCGTCGCTGTCGTCCTGCTCAAACATGGGCGCAACCAGCTCAACGTAGTGGTCGATCTGATTGTACTTGCGGATCATGTCGTTTTTCAGCTTGCCGTCTGCGGTCAGGATGCCGATCTCGCGCAGCAGTGCCGCCGCCTGATCGACGCGGATGAGGTACTGCCGGCCGCTGTCGAGCAGCGGATTGGCGGCAGCCGCCTTTTCCTCGGCGGTCGCTTCGCGCTCGGCCTGCTTCATCTGTACGCCGCGTGCCGTCACGGACAGCGTAACGACCGTGCTGCGTTCGGTATAGGTGAGCACGCTCTCGTCGTATTTCTCAGCCTGCTCGGCAAAGAAGGCGCAGAATTCAGCCGCGTCTACGCGGCGGTCGCTGCCCTGAAAATGCAGCGTGTAGTCCTCGTCCGCGCGGGACAGCTTTGCGTCAAATTTCTTTTTGCCGGAAACCAGAGTGCAGTCTGCCTGCACAAAAAAAAAATCGCGGTTTTTGGTCAGCCGTGCTGAAATGCCTGCCAGCAGCAGCTTGAGCTTCGCGGAATCTCCCTTTTGCATGAATGTCACAACCTTTATTGTAATGTTTTTTGTTTTAGTATAGCACAACGGAAAGCATTTCCGCAATTCCAAAGTATAATTTGTGGAAACGAGTGAGATAATATTACCGAAATCACAAAAGGAGGTCATTCTCTATGAGTAACGATCGCTGCAACAAGTCTATCCACTGCACGGTGGAGCAGTGCGCAAACCATTGTCCGACCGCTTCTTACTGTGCGCTGGACAGCATTACCGTTGGCACGCACGAGGCTAATCCAACGATGGATCAGTGCACCGACTGTAAGTCCTTCCAGCGAAAGTGCTGCTGATTTCCCCTCGCAATGCAGAAAAAGGAGCCGGATTTGTCCGACTCCTTTTTCGAGTGTACTTATAATAATTGAGAATGGAGACACCCACCGCAGTGGGCGTCCAGCGAACAACCGCCGCAGGCGGCTCTTAGCGAGTCGAAATGGAAAATTGAGAATTATGGTGTCGCACGAAGGGAGATAATTGAATGCCGTCCGAGGGACGGTAAATGGAATGAGCATGAGATTCAATTTGAAGTTCATTCTCCATCCTCTATCTTCAATTCTCCATTTTAAGCTCCGGCATCACCACATGCCGCATGGTAAAAGTAGCACGCCAGACCGCCGATGCAGTTGGACACCGGCTCTGCCGCAAATACGCCGCTCACACCGAGATTCCAGCAGTACGGCAGCAGCAAAGTCAGGGGCACAACAATGAACGCCTTGCGCAAAAGCGAAAAAAAGAACACCGCGTATTTCGCCCGACCCAGTGCGCGGAACGTACTCTGACCGGAATACTGGAACGCCATCATTACAAAGCCGAAAAAGTAAATGTGCAGCGCCGGAACAGCCGCCGCGACCAGTTCCGCGTCCTGATTGAAAATGCGGATGAACAGGGCAGGGAAAAAGAGAGACCAGTATCCAGACAAGCATGGTATATCCGATAGCGATCTGCGTCATAAACCGGATGGCGTCCCGGGTGCGCCTGTACAGCCTCGCGCCATAGTTGTAGCTGATGGCGGTAGATGCACCGTCCGCGATGGCGAGCACCGGCGTTTGTGCGATCTGGCGCACGGAGTTAAGTACAGTCATGACACTGATGTAAAGGTCGCCGCCGAAATTGCGTAGAGTAGCATTGCACGCCACCTGCACGAGCGTATCCGTAAACGACATGACGAAGCTGGCGATGCCGAGCACGGTAATGCGCTGGATACAGTGCCAGTCCGGCCGGAAACCGCGGAAATCCAGCTTTAACTCGGCTTTTGGCCGGTTAAAAACTTGACAACCCATGCAGCAGACAGAAGCTGCGACAGCACGGTCGCGATAGCAGCGCCGCGCACGCCGAGGTGCAGTGCGAAGATAAAAATCGGGTCGAGCACGATGTTGGCTGCCGCGCCGAGTGCCACGGTGAGCATGCCGGTTCGGGCAAAGCCCTGACAGTTGATGTACGGATTGAGACCGAGCGACAGCATGACGCACAGCGTACCGATCAAGTAAATCACGATGTACGAGGACGCATACGGGTACGTCACCTCACTGGCGCCGAACAGGTAGAGCAGCGGGCGATGAAACGCGATGCCGAGCACGGTCAGCACGGCACCGCTCAGCAGCAGCATAAAGCCGGCGTTGACCATGATGCCTTGTGCGCTTTCCCGGTTGCCTTTGCCGCGCGCCATCGCGCACAGCGGAGCACCGCCCAGTCCGAACAGATTGGCAAACGCGGTAATGAGCGTCACAAAGGGAAAGCACAAGCCGATACTTGCCAGCGCAAGCGTGCCCTCGCCGGGGATTTTGCCGATATAAATGCGGTCTACAATATTATACAGCAGGTTGAGCAACTGCGCGATGAGCATCGGTGTGGCCACCGCAAGTATCCTGCGGCGGATGCTGCCCTGAGAAAAATCAATTTGCTGCAAACGAATACAGTCCTTTCAAAATCAGAAAAAAGCAGGGAGAAGTCCGAGCTTCTCCCTGCACTATTGTAACACTGCTGCTGATTTTCGTCAAGAATCCAGCAAAATCAGTGCGCGGTAAAGCATTTCGCACGCCGTTCGGCGGTCGAGCGGGTGTTCTGGGTTCTGTGCCTGTGCAGCGGTGAGTACGGAGGCGCGTTCCAGCCGAGCGATTGCCGGCTGTGCCCAATCCTGCGGAGAATGGTCGGACATCGACCAAGCGTACTGCACACCGCTCAGCGTGCCGTCAAGCAGGTGGTCGAGCACCACGCCTGCCTCGGCCGTTGTGATGGTTTTCTCGCCGCGAATCTCACTCACGCCGGAGACGGTCGCGTAGCCGCTGACCAGTCCGTTTGCGGCAGCGGCGCTGATATACGGCTTGGCCCACGCGGAAAGTCCGCTGTCATCCGCAAAGTCGGTCTGGTCTGTCGGTTCAACGGACAGGTCTGCCGCGGCGGCTGTCATGGCGATGAACTTACTGCGTGTTACCGGTCGGTTGGGATGGAAAAACGCACAGCTGCCGATGGTTTCTCCGGTCATTACACCCTTTTGCGCTAGATAGATCGCCGCGTAATGCGCCGGATCACCGTCCATGTCCGAGTAGGTGAGTCCGGTCTTATTCTTTTTAATCTCAATCGTGATAGCGGCAGGCTGCGCTGTGTTTCCCTCGGCATCCACGGCGGTATAGTGGAAGCTGTCGCGTCCGGCTTTGCGGCCCGGTGTGTAATATAAGGTACTGCCCTCGATCTTCGCTGTGCCCAGCCGCGGCTTTTCGGTAAGCTGATAGAGCACTACGTCGTTATCCGCGTCGGTCGCGGACAGTTCAGCCTCCACGGCGATATCCACGCAGGTCTGCGCCGTGACCGGCTGCACCACCGGTGCATTGTCCGCCGCCTGCGCGGTTACGGCGGCAGCGCCGATCAGTCCCGCATAGGCGAACACGGTTGCGAGCAGCACCGCAATGATGCGAATCTGTCTGTTTTTCAAAATCCTTCACCCTTTCCGGTCGTTTCTTCTATCGGAAAGTATGCACGAGGCTGGTAAATTTTATACCGGATCGGCAGAATTCCGGTTCGTGTATGTTTTCTTCCTGTCGGGAAACGGAAAATTCCGCAAAAGCCCTTGCCGAAAACGCAGAAATGTGGCATAATTCTATTATATATACATTGGGAAAACAGAAAGGAGATTGGCGATGGAAAATCATCAGCTTGTTCTGGTGCTCGACTTCGGCGGTCAGTACAATCAGCTGATTGCACGCCGCGTCCGCGAACATAATGTATTCTGTGAGGTAAAGCCGTACAAGACCTCGATCGAGGAGATCAAGGCCATGAACCCGATCGGCATTATCTTCACCGGCGGCCCGAACAGCGTTTACGAGGAGAAGTCCCCGAAGTGTGATCCGGCTCTGTTCGAGCTGGGCGTACCGGTTCTGGGCATATGCTACGGATGTCAGCTTATGGCGCACACCCTCGGCGGCGAGGTAACCGCAGCACAGGAGGACACTGCGCGCGAGTACGGCAAGACCGAGACTTTCTATAACACGGACTGCAAGCTGTTCAAGGGTCTGCCGGAGCAGGGTATTTCCTGGATGAGCCACGGCGACTACATGGCAAAGGTGCCGGAGGGCTTCGAGCTGGTCGCTCACACCGATATGTGCCCGACCGCTGCCATCGCTGACGAGAAGCGCGGCTTCTACGGCGTACAGTATCATCCGGAGGTAAACCATACCGAGAACGGCTCGCTCATGCTGAAGAACTTCCTGTACGAGGTCTGCCATGCAAAGGGCGACTGGACCATGGGCGACTACAAGAACAGCTCCATCAAGGCCATCCGCGAGAAGGTCGGCGACGGCAAGGTTCTGCTGGCGCTGTCCGGCGGCGTTGACTCCTCGGTTGCAGCGGCTCTGCTGGCTGAGGCAGTAGGCAATCAGCTGACCTGCGTATTCGTAGACCACGGTCTGATGCGCAAGAACGAGGGTGATGAGGTTGAGGCAGCTTTCTCCAAGTGGGACATCAACCTGATCCGCATGAACGAGGAGGACGCATTCCTCGGCGCTCTCAAGGGTCTGACCGATCCGGAGGACAAGCGCAAAGGCCATCGGTGCACAGTTCATCCGTACGTTTGAGAAGATGGGCAAGCAGATTGGTGAGCAGATCGGCAAGATCGACTATCTGGCACAGGGTACTATTTATCCGGACGTGATCGAGTCCGGCAAGGACGATGCCGCTGTCATCAAGAGCCACCACAACGTAGGCGGTTTGCCGGATTTTGTGGACTTCAAGGAGATCATCGAGCCGCTGCGCATGCTGTTCAAGGACGAGGTTCGTCAGCTCGGCTTTGAGCTTGGTCTGTCCGAGCAGCTGGTTATGCGTCAGCCGTTCCCGGGGCCGGGTCTCGGCATCCGTATTACCGGCGAGATCACCAAGGAGAAGTGCGACATTCTGCGTGAGGCAGACGCAATCTTCCGCGAGGAGATCGCAAATGCAGGTCTGGACAAGGAGATCAACCAGTATTTTGCAGTTCTGACCAACACCCGCACCGTAGGTGTTATGGGCGACAGCCGCACCTATGATTACGCACTCGCGCTGCGCGGCGTAACCACCAGCGACTTCATGACCGCTGACTGGGCGCGCATTCCGTATGAGGTGCTTGATAAGGCTTCCAGCCGTATCGTAAATGAGGTCGTCGGCGTAAACCGTATTGTGTATGATATTACCAGTAAGCCGCCGGCTACGATTGAATGGGAATAATTTCGGAACCCTCCGAAACCCGCATAAATACAGGCTTTTTTGCCTGTCGCTTTGCCTGCTGATACTGATTTGATACTAAGTTAGTCTGAACAGTATCGCTGAGAATAATTGCAAAGGACAAGTAAAACCGCCCTGCTGAACGACAAAATTCAGCAGGGCGTTTTTTTTGCTTCTCTTTATTTATTTTTGCGCCACTTAATAGTCGGTGTGACCTTGCCCAGATCGTCGCAGGTGTCCGGCCAGTTCAGCTTCCACTCAAAGTATTCTTCTCGTGTGATTTCTCCTGCCCGGTATTCCTGCTGATGCACCAGCCATTCTCGCATGAAACTATCAACTATGCAATCAAAATAAAACCACCCCAAGTCTCGGGCAGCGGAAAACTGTCCGGGACTTTCTCTATACGGTATTTTTAACCGAAAATTTGCTGATTCGGTCGATGAATTGCGAATTTTGACGAATCGGGTTAAAACGTTGCACAAAAAACGCTGAAAAGGTTGACAAACGCGGAAAATATCGCTACTATATATGTGCAGACAACGGAAAAGCAGGTGTCTGTCAACACTCCATTTTCTGATGAATCCGTTCCGTGAAGAAGCAGCCGGAACGGATTTTTATTTGTTTACAAGCGCATAATCGCGCATACCCGGTATCGCACCGCCGGAGACTTCCCATAGATACAGACTGGCCACGCTGCAGTACGGACTGAATCGCCGATGATATTTCTCAAACAGTTTGCGGTCAATTTTGCGGTGGTGATATACCATGCGCAGTCCGCGCTGGATCGCCAGATCATCGTAGCTGAACACGTTCGGCCGCTGCAGGCAGAACAGCAGGATCATCTCGGCAGTCCATACGCCGATACCCTTAAGCGAACTGAGTGTGCGGATTGCATCCGCGTCGCTCATGTACTTCACGCTTTCCAGATTGAAAGCACCGCTGCGTATCTTTTCGGCAAAATCCGTGATGTATTCCGCCTTGCGGAAGGTCATGCCGAGCGACTGCAACAGGGGAACACCGGCTGCAGCGATGCTGTCGGCGGTTACCGTGCCGAGCGCGTCCTGCATGCGCTGCCAGATGGTCGTCTGTGCTTTTGTGGAAATCTGCTGCCCGATGATATGGTGCACGACCGAGGAAAACAGGTCGGTGTCCACTGTTCGGTTAATATGGCCGAGTCGGTCGATGACAGCGGCAAGTCTGCTGTCTTTGGCCTTGAGATAATCGGTTTCGGTCTGTCCGTACGCGAAATACATGGCTGTCACTTCCTTATGCAAACAGTATAACAGAAAGCGGTTTGCAAAGCTAACAGGAGAGGATAAAACTTGGCAGTTCCACCTAAATTTTCGGCAGCACTACCAATTTTTACTTTGCGATTTCGGTGATACTGCCAGATACTCTGTGCTTGACATTAACCAATCCGTTGCGTTATAATTCTTATGAAAAGTTTATTAGCCGAATCGGGGGCGTAGCTCAGCTGGGAGAGCGTTTGACTGGCAGTCAAGAGGTCATGGGTTCGATCCCCACCGTCTCCACCATACAAAACAGGGACAAGAGGTTTTACCTCTTGTCCCTGTTTTGTTCTATCTTACCCGGAAATACCAAACAGCTGTCTGCCGTTTTCGGTTGTAATCCGTTCAACCTCTGCGGCACTTATGCCCTTGATCTCCGCAATAGTCTCAGCCATGCGATGCACATACAGCGAGGAATTACGGCGGCCGCGAAACGGCTCGGGTGCCATGTAGGGCGAATCGGTCTCGATCATCAGTCGCTCAATCGGCACTTCACGAATGACTTCCTTCGCCTTTTTGGCATTTTTGAATGTGATAACACCGGTAAACGACAGATAATAGCCGAGTTTCAGCAGTTCGCGTGCCATTTCGACGTGACCGGCATAGCAGTGGTACACGCCGATCACATCCGGATACCGACGGGTGATCTCCATGCTGTCGGCGTGCGCATCGCGGTCATGCACGATGACAGGGAGGTGCAGTGCACGCGCCAGCTCCATTTGGCGGGCAAATACAACCTGCTGCCGCGCACGCGCACGCTCGTCTTTTTCCCAGTAATAGTCAAGACCAATTTCGCCGATGGCGCGAACCTTGCTTTCGTTCTGTGCCAGTGCGCGGATGGTCTCCAGATCAGCCTCCCAGCCGTCCTCGATGTTCTCCGGGTGAATACCGACCGCCGCATATACAAATGGATATTTATTCGCGTAGCTGACCGCCTTGCGAGAGCTTTCCACATCACAGCCGGGATTGAGAATCAGGCCGACATTGTTCTCGGGCATGGAAGCCAGCAGCGTATCGCGGTCCTCGTCGAACCGTTCATCGTCATAGTGTGCATGTGTATCAAAAAGCATAGTAAACCTTCCTCAAATCCAGCCGAAATGCCTGCAGGCGTTCCAAAGTCCGTCCTTATCCACGTCGGTTGTGATGTAATCCGCTTTCTCCTTGAGCGCGGCGGCGCGGGCATTGCCCATCGCAATAGACAGCCATCCCTGACCGAACATGCAGATGTCGTTCATACCGTCGCCAAACACCACAATATCCTCATCCGGAATGGATAAAAGCTGCTGAAAATAGCGAATACCTCGCTGTTTTTCCTTCGGCTCAACGAAAATCACATGAGGATTGTACCGCACAAGCGGCAGACCGCCCGCGTCAATATGATTCTCCTCATCAGGCGTGCAGACGTAGTAAACCTTGTACAGATGCTCCAGCCTGTGATAATCAAAATGCGGGTCCCACAGAACAGGGAAGTAGTTCTCCGGTGCATACGGAAGATAATTTTTATCTGTTGTTACGCATAGTTTCTCATTCTCCGGCGACACCGCCCACGGAATACCGGCCTGCTCGAGCCGCTCGATCAGCGCAATGCAGTCGGCCGCCGGCAGCGACTCCATCTCGACAATTTCGCCGTTGTGCGTTACGCTCCAGCCGCCGTCCGCTACAATGTCCGTGAAGCCGTAGCGCGCGGCAACGGCTGCTGCAGATGCCTGCAGCCGTCCGGTCGCAATGGCGGTAAAGTGGCCGTTCGCACGAAGCTGCGCCAGTGCTTTTACTGCGCTCTCCGGCATCATGGTGGTGAGACCGGTGGAAAGCGTGCCGTCAATATCAAAAAAAGAAGTATTTTTTGTGCATGTAAAACCCTCAATAACAGAGTGCAGAGTGGAGAGCCATAAGAGAGTGGAGAGTGGAGATTGGAGAATGAAGAGAACGTAAATCTTCGCTCCCAACTCTCCACTCCTCACTCTCCACTCTGTTAAAACCTCTCCACTCTTATTACAGTATCATGCAGAGCGTGCCTGCCGCAATCAGAATGCCGCCGATCACGCCCTTGACCGTCACGGTCTCGTGCAGGACAACAAACGCCAGAATCATCGTGATAACAACGCTCAGCTTGTCGATCGGAGCCACACGGCTGGCCTCGCCCATCTGCAGGGCCTTGTAGTAAAACAGCCACGAACCGCCGGTCGCCAGTCCGGACAGGGTAAGGAATACCCAGCTTTTGGCGCCGATTGCGCTTACGCCGCCCTGTGTTCCCAGCAGGAAGACCATGCCCCATGCCATCACGAGCACCACAGCGGTTCGGATAGCAGTAGCAAGCGTGCTGTGCACGTTTTCCACGCCGATTTTGGCTAAAATCGTTGTCAGTGCGGCAAATACCGCAGAGAGCAGCGCATAAATGATCCACATTGCATTTCGCCCTCTTGCCACTTTATTCGCTTCCCATCTAATTGATAGAAGAATTTTTTATAGAGTGAAGAGTGGAGATTGGAGAGTGAAGAGAACGTAAATCTCCACTCTCAACTCTTCACTCTCCACTCTGTTACGCAGTTAGCAAAGTTTGGAGCCTGCTGCGATAGAGTCGTCCAGCATGAGCAGGTTGAGCTTTTCGTCCTTTTCGGCGGAGAGCAGCATGCCGTTGGACTCCTGACCCATCATCTTGCGCGGCGGCAGGTTGGTAACGGCAACGACCGTCTTGCCGACCAGCTCCTCCGGCTTGTAATACTTGGCAATACCGGACAGAATCTGACGCGGCGTGCCCGAGCCGTCATCCAGCTGGAACTTGAGCAGCTTATTGCTCTTCTTGACGTTCTCGCATGCGAGTACCTTGCAGACCGTCATATCGACCTTGCAGAAATCGTCAAACGGGATATCCGGCAGGAACTCAACTGCAGGCTTCTGCTCTGCCTCGGCAGCCTTCTTTTCCTCCTCGATCTCAGCGAGCTTCTTCGGAATGTCGATGCGCTCAAACAGGATGGAGGCTTCGCCGACCGGCTGACCCGGCTGCATACCATCAAACGAGGTCAGGCTCTCAACGCCCTTATTTTCAACACCCAGCTGTGCGAAAATCTTGTCGGCGGTGTCCGGCAGATACGGCTTCAGCTCAACAGCCGCAAAGCGGATTGCTTCGAGCAGATTGTACAGTACCGTGCCCAGACGCGCCTGCTTGCTCTCGTCCTTGGCGAGCGCCCACGGCATCGTCTCGTCGATATACTTGTTGGAGCGGCGCAGCAGTGCGAATACCTCGTCGATGGCGTCTGCAACGTGCAGGGTGTCCATCTTTTTCTCAACAGCTGCCGGCAGACCGAGTGCGACTGCCTTCAGCTCGTCATCAAGCGCTTCCGGTGCGGTCGGCGCCGGAACAATGCCGCCGAAATACTTCTTGGTCATGGCAATCGTGCGGTTGACCAGATTGCCGAGCACATTTGCCAGATCAGAGTTAATGCGCTCGCAGATCAGCTCGTAGGAGAGCACACCGTCATTTGCGAACGGCATCTCGTGCAGAACGTAGTAGCGAACGGCATCCACACCAAACAGGCGAACCAGATCGTCCGCATAGATAACGTTGCCGAGCGACTTGGACATCTTGCCGTCGCCGACCAGCAGCCACGGATGACCGAATACCTGCTTGGGCAGCGGCTCGCCGAGCGCCATCAGGAAGATCGGCCAGTAGATGGTGTGGAAGCGGATGATATCCTTGCCGATCAGGTGCACATCAGCCGGCCAGAACTTCTTGTAGTGCTCATCGTGGTTGCCGTCCGGATCGTAGCCGCAGAAGGTGATATAGTTGGTAAGCGCATCCAGCCAAACATAAACAACATGACCCGGGTCAAAGTCTACCGGAATGCCCCAGCTGAACGAGGTACGGAAACGCACAGGTCCTGCAGGCCCGGCTTGAGGAAGTTGTTTACCATCTCGTTCTTGCGGCTCTCCGGCTGGATGAACTCGGGGTGCTCCTCGATGTGCTTCATCAGGCGGTCGGCATATTTGCTCAGACGGAAGAAGTAGGCTTCCTCCTCAGCGTCTACGCACGGGCGGCCGCAGTCGGGGCAGCAGCCGTCCTTCAGCTGGCTCTCCGTCCAGAATGACTCGCAGGGAGTACAATATTTGCCTTTGTAGGTGCCCTTGTAAATATCGCCCTGATCGTACAGCTTTTTGAAGATCTTCTGCACCTTTTTCTCGTGCATCGGGTCGGTGGTGCGGATGAACTTGTCATAGGTGGTGTTCATCAGATCCCAGATGGTCTTAACCTCACCGGCAACCTTGTCAACGTGCTGCTGCGGCGTGATGCCGGCTGCCTCGGCCTTCTCCTGAATCTTCTGACCATGCTCGTCCGTGCCGGTCTGGAAGTAAACGTCGTAACCGGTCATGCGTTTGTAGCGTGCGATAGCGTCGGCCAGCACGATCTCGTAGGTGTTGCCGATGTGCGGCTTCGCCGAGGTATAGGCGATCGCCGTTGAGATATAATAGGGTTTCTTGTCCATTCGTGTATTCTCTCCTTACATATATAAATATGTTTTATGCGTGACAGCAGGGAACAGGGAACAAAAAATCCTCCGTTCCTGCAATGGCCTGTATTTTGCCACTGCAAGGACGGAGGACAAACCTTCCGTGTTACCACCTTGCTTTACGCCTTCCTCGCGGAAAGGCGCCTCAGCGGGTAGGATGCTACCCATCGTCCTCGATAACGGCAGGACTTTGCCGCCGCAGCCTTGCATACTATTACAAAGTAAGTTCGGTGCGAAGCTCCAAGACCATGTTCGGCAGTGCCCTCCGCGTTCCGCTTTCACCGCCCGGAACTCGCTTTGACGTACTTCACTGCGTACTCTTCTCTTCACTGCTTTTAACAGATGCGCTCAGGAAAACAGCGTTTTTCCTGTATACAGTGTTATTTTACTATATTGGAGAAGGTTTGTCAAATCTGTTTGCGGTGCAGTATGCCCGGCACTGCCTCGGAAATGTCAATAGTAAATGCGAAAAAATATAAAAAAATATAATCAGGCTTCCCGCGCCAATTCTTCAAGGCATTCCGCGAACACGATTTCAGAGGTTTTCCAGCCCAATATTTCACGCGGATAATTGTTTATCCATGCTTCCGTTTCCTTGATGTTCGCCCGGCTTACCTTGTTGAAGTCGGTTCCTTTCGGGTACTTCCGCCGAATCATTTTGTTTGCAC